>Ga0187849_1000461_pt1 | contig 55086 bp, 52 predicted proteins | sample June2016WEW_4_10_2_FD_132412 | JGI IMG/M metagenome (GOLD analysis project Ga0187849, IMG submission 132412) | Peatland microbial communities from SPRUCE experiment site at the Marcell Experimental Forest, Minnesota, USA - June2016WEW_4_100 | ecosystem: Environmental > Terrestrial > Soil >... | reverse complement strand
GGGGAGGCACATTATTGAGAAGACCGGGAACATTGCTGCAGTCCAGAGGCAGCTTGGGCATAGGAATGTAGCTTACTCGGTGCAATATGCGAGGGTGTCAAATAAAGAGTTGAGGGATGTGCTAAATAATCGATCATGAATCCTTTGTCATGCTTAACTCTGTTAAACGATCCATTAATGCGTATGTAGGAACATTGAATAATCTAATGGTATTCTATTAGTTCATATGCTTTACGACCATATAGGCTATCTATATGTAAGGAAACAGAATGGTCAAGCAAGGATGAAGAAGAGCGGTGATTCCAAGAAGATTGAACGTCGTTTCCGTGAACTTCACACTACTCTGTGTGCTCTGATCGATAAAGATCCAAAGTTGGCAATCAAAGCTGCTCATGCGTTAACTCCTGATGATGTTTTAAATGAACAAAACATCAATGCAATAAGGGCAGGGATACTGATTGACGCAGGAATTTATGGGAATGATGTTCAAACCGTAGATGAAGGTATTGCCTTATATCAATGTATTTTGGATAGCGTTCCAAACAGAGGCGACTTCCAATACTGTCTGGCTAACGGACTTGTAGGAAAGGCTGATCTCCTCTCATACTCAGGCCCAGAATGGTTCTGCTTAACAGCAGAACTGCGACGAAGGGCTAGATACCTATACCGATTCGCAGGAGAAGAAGAGATTGGTTCTGTTATTGCCTCACGATCACTCACCAATCTTGGTAATTCCCTAATAAAAGCTTACCGATTTATCGAGGCATACGACTGTTATCTGAGTGCATTAAAGCATGACACCTCTAATGGAGTTGCTCTGACTGGTGCTGCAAGAATTCTTCTGCGATTCGCCAACGAAGGCACTGGGGACCGTGGTGCCTTACTCGCTGTTGCTGCTCGACATTTACAAACTGCGCGAGAGAACCCTGACAGGATTCGTGAGCTAGCTGGAGAGCGAGCGTTCAGAGAATTATCTAAATTGATGAAGACCAAGATTGTTGGTGGGGCTGTGCCGGACTTGGCTACGGCTACTGATTACCAGCTGTTTGTGGCAAACCATCGTTTGGCCTTGGCTCCAACCATTGAGGGTCTCGACCTATCTATGTCACGGTGGGATTCGCTTCGCATCAAGAGCATTACCGAGCATATGAACACCGAGGATTGTATTCCTCCAATCTTCGCGATGTTCAATGTACTCAAATCTGACTATTTAACAGCTCGGTTCCTAGCATATCTGGCTTTAGAAGGTGAACTTAACGACAGTGGTAAATACTCCGACACACTGGACTATGCAATCTATGGCATGCGGTCTTCGGTTCTTACACTTGCCCAGAGGGCCTGTATGGACATCCTCGACAAGATTGCAGTTGGAGCTAGCGAATATCTTGGTCTCCCAGGCAATTATAGGTCAATCAAATTCCCGACGAGATGGTTCCTAAATCCAAATGATGAAGAGCAACTAACCTGGCAATCTGATGTATTCGACGAAATTAAATTAGGGAACACAGCTTTGATTGCTTTATCTGAGGTCTCTTATGACCTTCAGAAGAGCGGATTCCTGCAGGAGAAGAGGTCGATTCGAAACACATCAACACACCGTTTTACGGTGCTGCATGACCTTGATAAGAGAACAAGCCGAAAGTGTCGATACATTGACCACTATGTCATGGAAGCTTTCAAGGACCAGTTGATAGAAACTCTCCAACTTACGCGAGCTGTTTTATTTTACTTTGTCGAAATGATCAATCTTCGTGAGAAACGTCTATCAAGAGATGGGGTGCTGCCTCTACACGTCCCAGATCATGACTGGATCCGGGGCGAGGATGATGAGCCGTAGTTTGGATATTTACAATGTGTAATGTGTTACTCAACGCGGATACCCAGTTATAATGACCATTTCGTCTAATGCACATCATACTACTATTCATTCCAGAGGCTGATCACAGCATTCAGAAAGATATCACAATTTGCATTCGACCATGACGTGTGTGAATTATCACGAAGAAGATAATATTGCTCATTTGCGCACACCAGATTGGTCTTATCTGCTTCAGTTTGAATCCAGTCAATTGCATTAACAAAGCAGTCTTGAAAAGAGGTTGTAAACAAATGATTGGGAACATTGTAAAGGAGGCCTTCAAGGTAGTACGAGGGAGCAGTACCTCCTTTGATGATGCCTTCATCTACAAGTTTTGAACGCATATTCTTAAGAATTCGAACCATTGGTTTGAACCACCTTTTGGTACCTTGGTGCTTGGTTGTAAGGTTTGCAGAATGTTGTTTGGGGTAATTTGCAATACTTATACCTTCAGAGGTGTAGAAACAGATTCCTTCATAGTAAAGTTGGTCATCTATACTTTTAAACCTGTAGTACCGTCGGTATTGAATTGCAGCAATAACATCAGCCTTTCGACGACTTCCATTAGCGGCAATGGCTATTGCTTTATTTCCGGCGAGAACATTCCGGCCATATTTGTCCTTAAGAACCCTTAACACATCTCGTTTGAAGTCGTTATACGTGTATGTTGCATCAGGAAATGTACCTTTATAAGCGTTCTGATCATCCGGAGATAACGCACTAAGGTCGCTTTGGAAACAATCGTCTAGTTTAATTACAATGTCAACATCACTCTCAGCAAAGATATTTGTATCGTTCCCGTATGAGCCTTGAAGAAACACGGAAAAATTCTTGGCTGCATATGGTGTATCAACAGCTACCAACACAGTCTTAATTGTATTGTAAGTGGAACTAGATTGAGTGACGGACCCTTGATGTGACCATGTTTCGAGTTGAGATTCAAGAATTGCCATGGCATTTCTCCTGATTAAAGTAAAATATTTTTAAGCTGGGCTTCTCGCGCAGCAAAAGATTCGCGTCCTCTCTGGCGCAATAAGTTTAATTTATCTAGGTCATGTTCCAACAGATCGGTTGCCAGTTCCGGCTGATCGAATGTATCGCTGATACGAATAGTGGTGACATCCTTGAAGAGGACTTCACGAAGCTGATCCATCGATTGTGTATTGATCTCTAATGTTTTCTGTAATAACTGAACGCTAACAAGATTTCTGGCTATGCGCATTTTGAAGCTAGGTTTTGGTTCAGGATATATACCGACACCAACATTAACTGCTCGGATGTCTTTCCGTTCCTTTTGTAAACCTGAAACAGCTTCAGCAATCGCATACAGAGTTGGGTTATTTGCACAATAGCCCCCATCGAGGAGCTCAATCTTATCGCCTGTAGCTGTATTAACGATCTTTCTTTTGAAGAAAGGATATGCTGAACAGGATGCTTGTACTGCATCAGCGATGCTTACTCCAAATCCTGGTATGAATGTCCCTTGGCGGCCATGAGCTTGTTCAATACTTCCTTTAAAAATCATTGGTTTCTCAGTCATCCATCTTGTGGTAACAATTCCAATCCTAGTTTTTACATCTTCAAAAGATCGATCGCCGAAGACCTCTTTGGCAAGTTTTGACAATTCTGCAGACCTTGAACTTGGAAAACTCTTTGCCATGACACTTGGCACATGCGTCTTATACAGGTTGTGAATTTCATCGATTTCATACCCTAGAGCAATAAGCGAAGCTATAATCGCCCCAGTGCTAGTTCCAAATACAAGATCAAATCGTTTATAAAGAGGACACTTGAGCATGCCCTCGATTTCTTTAAGGACACCCAGCGTATAGAATCCCTTTGCACCTCCACCGTCAAGTGCAAGTATACGAAAAATACCATCTCTTTGGTACTCGGCCGTCAATCCCGTGGTGAGTTCCCCCATAATGAGCCTCTAGTATAAGAAATGATTGTTTATCCAGACATTAAGTATTCTACAATATGCTATTTTAAAGCATAATCTATATTGTTGTGGGTTCTTATTAACTTGAATAGCCATTTTTCATTGCAATAATACATTTCTTCCTTAGACAGGTAGTACAGCAACAAGAAAATATTTTAAAGCAGTAGTGACTACCTTATCGATCAAATCATTTTTTAATTTATCCAAGTCAACTTGGGCAAGTCCTTGTTGCGTTAAAGATTCTAGGGTTATAGAAGGCTTTTTAGAATTAACTAACCAGATAAAATCTTTTTGCGAAAGCTCACCTGTTGAAAGTTGTTTGGTCCAGCTATCGAGATCATTTTCAAGATTTTGAAGAAAACAATTACAATCCCCAATAGCTTCATCTTTACATGTCTTAAAACTACTTTCAGCTAATTCCTCAATTTGTCCTTTAAGATCTTTGTAAAAGTCATCAAATGTAGCCATATCGATCTCCTTTTATTCAGATGTTAGACTAGGATCCTTTTTTCCCTTCTTCGAGACGAATTATTGAATCAAAGTGACCGGAGATCACTTTCTTGGCTCCGGTAATAAAAACTGGTGAAAGAGATCCTTCGTCTTCCCATTTCTTTAAAAATCCACCTAATGAATTACCGTTTGGATCTTTTACGATTTCCCATTGCTTTGTAGTTATTTCGTTTTTAGATTCTGCTTTTGCATATTCATATGCTTTTTCCATATCGAGTTTCAGATTTTCTATTTCACTTTTATGGAGTGTAAAAGATTCTGTGGCCTTATCCATTAAGGACAATGCTTCAGCCTTTATTGCAAGATCTTGCTGGTCTGCTGTTTTATTAAAGGGCGCAATAGTAGAGCATGCGAAAATCATGGTTAAAATCCCAATTAGTAAAGAAAGCCTTATTACCTGTTTATTCATATATCCCCCTTTTTAAGGCTTTATTTTTAGTTTGATATTTCCTCTTATATTTTTGACTGCCGGCCGTAGCCTAACCAACAATATTACTGTCAGTATTATTTTATTTGACTCTCTCCATTGAATCTGTCATTAATCTCCTATAGCGAACAGAATCACATCTATGTTCGATATACACTATATAGTTCGTTAAAGACGATATGTCAAGGGGGAGATTTTCCCTTCTGGCTTTTAACTCCTCATTGAGGACACAACACGATTCTTATTAATGAAATGAAAGGATAACAGGGAATGTCATCATTGGGAGAAAGGATTAAAGAGTTGCGGCAATCCATGGGATGGACACAAGATAGGCTAGCTCAAGAGGCTGAAATTAGTAAGAGCTTTTTGAGCGAAATAGAAAACAATAAAGTTAGCCTTAGTGGAGAAAATCTCCTGAAGATTGCCAATGTTTTGAACACGTCTCTTGATTATTTAATGAAGGGTAATTATGTCTCAAGTGAAAAAAAACCTTCAAAACCAATTGAAATACCAAGGGAATTATCAGAGTTAGCAGAAGACCTTTCACTATCCCATAAAGCTACACTTGCTCTACTAGAGGCACATAACTCTCTGATTGCTAGGAGAAGTGATAAAGAAAAGACTGAGATGACCAAGGATAATTGGAGGGATTTATTTGAAAAACTAAAAGAATATTTAAAATAAATATGGACAAGCTTAACAATTCAAAAATTATTCAAAAAATAGCTAGTGAACTCGGATTAAAAAGGTATCGAGATGGACAAAATGCGATCCGAGAGTTCTGTATACAGGAAGTTGAGAATATAAAAACCCAGTTTGGCTTAATTGATAATCTTTCAAAGCTGTTAGAAGTTGTAAGTTCTTTTCTAAGGATTCGCTTTGAAGAGGTTAATGATGATAATGATATTGAAGCCATAAGTAAGAAATATCTAGCCCAAGGAGAACTAAAATTCGCTGATCTCTCAAGGGAATTGGATGCATCTACTGATGCAGTAATGATTTGTTTGATGAAAGATAAAGTATGGAGATATTCGGCAGTAATTGATTGTAGAGGATATAAAAAATTCAGGGCTTATTTTACTAAATGGCATGAGGTTGCTCACATACTTACAAGATCTCCTCAAACTTTTCTTTTTCACCGAACTCCTTATTTTAAGAGAGATCCTGAGGAAATATTGGTCGATAGGATAGCAGGTGATTTAGCCTTTTATACTCCCCTTTTTCTACCCGAATTATTGGCAAGGACAAAAACTACGAAACGGCTTACATTTGATATAATAGAGGAAATCCGTGAAATTGTTTGCCAAGGTGCAAGTAGAGAGGCAACAATTCGAGGAGCTATCTCAAGAGCACCTTTCCCTCAATTAATGGTTATTGCAGATTATGGATTGAAAAAAAGTGAAGAAAAAGAATTATCCTCGAATCAGGGATTATTATTTACAGAGGGGAATGGTCAATTTTTACCAAAGTTACGAGCCGTTGATGTTATTGTAAATAAACCAGCTCTTAATATAGGTTTATGGATTCATAAGAACATGGAAGTACCACAAGAATCCATTATTAGAAAAGCATATGAAGAATCATCTCCAAATGAGATTTATCATAACCGCGAAAACCTAAGCTGGTGGAAACATTCCCGAGGGGGACAGCTTAATAATATATGTGTTGATGTAGAAGTTACAAAGATAGGCAGACGTGTCTATGCTTTTATTAGTATATGCCCCTGATTACCCAAAAAGCGCCGATAACAAGGAGTATGTAAAGCTGGCGAGGTCAAGGTATTTTACATAGACTGTACTAAACTGTGGATTTTGAGCTGGAGAACAAGATCTGCCATCCGGACTCTTAACTCAATGATTTGACTTGTCTCGAATTAATGATTCAGTTTATTGTTCTATGATCAAATCATCCCTGATATCTATACAGCCTATGACGCTTTGAGCTGCAGGACAAAAGGGGAGATAAAGAGAAAAGGCCTCTTTTGCCTCTCCGATCTTCTCCTGAGGCAATCTGAGATGGTAATTCACTCTTATCCGAGTAATCTTGAGTATACCATTGACGTTCTCGATATCACCTTCAACATCTGCCCAGAATTTATCTTCGGGGGTGGGGATCTTTTTTCCGGCCAGCACCGTGGCCAGTGTTCCCATCATTCAGGCAGCTACTGCTGCTACGATATGATCAAGGGTCGCAGCATGTTCCTTTTCAGGTTCAACTTTATAAAACTTCTTTATCCCCCCATGAACACCATAATATACAGGCTCATTAAACCCTTCAATGAGTGCTTTTCGGGTGGGGCCTTTTTCCCGAAAAATCTTGATGCGTGAAGTGTGAACGATCTCTCCCATTTTTCACCACCTCTTTTCATCATATTCAGGATATCAGTTTATTACCGTTTGATCACCATGTGCTGAGCAAAGGTATCTCCAGTTGTAAACTATTTTTCAAGAGCTCCCTGGCAGGATGAACCTGCACCTGCAGTACAGGAAAAGCAGTGATTGCCGATGACGATCTTCCGGTTTCTCAATCTTTCAAAATCAAAATTGTTGATATAGTTTGAGGGAGTACATTCAACCGTCAGACCCAGCATCTGGTTAAAGTCACAGTCATACAAGTGCCCATCCCATCCTACGGACAGGGTATTCCGGCACATCAGACAATGAATGGTAGAAGGGTTAAAGGATGTATCGAGGGCATGCATGTAATCTTCAAAATTCTCCGACCGTATAAGATAGTCGAGATATCTTCCCACTGGGCAGTTGACAAGGCAGTAGAGGGTATTGAAGACTACCCTGTGTTCGCTTTCCAGTCTGGTTTTATATTCATGCTCAAGGGCCTGCTGTGTCCCGGGCAGGTAGGTGCCCACGGGATTGTAGACCAGATCCAGGACCAGGCCACTCCCAGGTTTACCATATCCCCGCTCATTGAGCAGCCGCATCACTTCCAGGATTCGTTTGAAAACACCTTCACCCCTTTGTCTGTTGACCCGTTCTTCATGGTAATCGGGCAGGGAGGCAATGATCTCGACTTTGTTATCTGCATAAAGATCAATGAGGTGCTCATAGGGCTCTTCAAGGAGGATCACAAGGTTTGAGCGAACCATCAGCCTGCGATTCAATCCGGCAGCTTCCTGAATAAACCAGGGAAGCTCCGGATTCATTTCCGGAGCACCACCGGTAATATCTATGGTGCCGATCGGATGATCACGGAGCACCTGAAGGCATTTCTCGAAAACTTGCCTGTCCATTACCTCTGGCCGGTTAGGCCCGGCCTCAACATGGCAGTGCCTACACGAGAGGTTGCATCTCTTACCAACATTTATCTGGAGTATGTCGATGGAATTAGCGCAGAGAGGTGAGATAATCCTCTTATGAAACGATATATTCAAAGGATTGTCATTGAGCAGCCTGACCTGTTCAGAAGACGTCATGCTACATTTCCTTCTTCTTGATGACCTTTCTCATCTGGGTGGAATGGGCCAGGACATCACCGGCTGTCATGGCAGCTCCGACATGTACTGCTTCCATCATCTCATCGCTGGAAACACCAAGCGAGAGGCACTTATTGGTGTATGCATCAATGCAATACGGACAGTGACGCACAGTCGCCACCGTAAGAGCTATTAATGCCTTTTCTCGCTCAGTGAGCACACCGGGTCCTGTTGCCTCGGCGTAATATTCAAAGAAATTTTTACCCTGTTCATGGGCATACTCTGTTATGTTCGGGAAGTCCGCCAGATCCTTAGGCTCATAGTAGTTATCCGACATTCATGTTTCCTCCTTAAAGGTATATGTTCCACTGAAAAGCTTCAATATGAGACTATTCACCATTCATTATTAACATTATGAAAAGGATCGTTCAATTTATCAGGAAAATGCATTTTATTTCTCAAACAGTTTAAGGTACTGGCCGTATCCCTCCTTCTGCAGGTCTTCCTTGGGGATGAACCGCAAGGCAGCCGAGTTCATGCAATAGCGCAGTCCCGTAGGAGGTGGGCCATCATTGGACACATGCCCAACATGAGAATCTGCATGCTTGCTCCTGACCTCTGTCCTTGTAGTGAACAGGGTATTGTCCTGCTTCTCCACGATATTGCCCGGCTCCAGAGGCCGGGTAAAGCTTGGCCAGCCGGTGCCGGAGTCATACTTATCCTTGGAGCTGAACAGTGGTTCTCCGGAGACGATGTCCACATAGATCCCTTCATGTTTGTTGTTCCAATATGCATTATCAAAAGCCGGTTCTGTTCCATCTTTCTGGGTTACCTTGAACTGCATTGGCGTGAGCTTCTTTTTCAGAACCTCTGCACTCGGCTTGGTATACGAACCTGTTCCGGTCTTACCCGGCACATACTCCCTGTCTTTCCCCCAGACCTCGTCAAGAAACTTGTCACGGCCCGAGTTGAACCGGTAGTACTTATACCGGATCGGGTTTTTCTTGTAGTAATACTGGTGGTATTCTTCTGCCTTATAGAACGGGCCAGCCTTCACGATCTCTGTGACTATGGGCTTATTAAATCTGCCGGATCTTGCAAGCCTATCCCTGGACTCCTCGGCGAGCTTCTTCTGCTCATCGTTATGATAGAAGATGGCGCTCCTATACTGGTTTCCCCTGTCCACAAACTGCCCCCCTGCGTCAGTCGGGTCTATCTGTCTCCAAAACACCTCCAGCAGTTCCGCATACGAGATCTTCGCAGGATCATAAGTTATCTGGATGGATTCTGCATGCCCTGTTGTCCCGGATGAGTTCTCCTCATAAGTGGGGTTGACAGTATGCCCCCCGGTATATCCAGAGAAAACCTCCTTCACCCCAGGGAGCTTATCAAAGGGATGCACCATGCACCAGAAGCATCCCCCGGCAAAGGTGGCCAGTTCATATTTTGTGTTAGCTGCGTTCCCGGTAGATAGTGGTAATACAAGCAGCATGGGTATCAATCCTTTCATGATTTTTCTAATCATCTTTTATTCCTCCTGAATCATTGGAAACTTGTAGATGTTTATGTAGGGTTGCCTTGTGTAAAAAGAAACCCATATCTAACTATCTTTAATTTTCAGCGAACATAAAACTGAGATGACACGACCCGGACATTCATACACCTCATTCCCGGCTTGACAGGAAGGATGCTCATGGATTCGTTCCCAGTGTCTCCTTATATGTTCCTGCCTTCTTCAACGCCTTTTCCATTTCGACGACGGTTACCTTTGCCGGGTCATAGAAAACAGTGTTTATTTCTTGAGAACGATAAAATCCTTTTTCGACCCTTGTTACGCCTGGAAGCCTCTCCAAGGCCTCTTTGCCGACGTCATATCAAGCCACAACAAATATAACCTTTTTCTCTTCATCAGAAGCCTGCGCAGTCCAATGTACCCCGCATAGGAGTAAAAGCAGGAACCCAGCAATGGCAAACTTCCTCATAAGAAAGCCATTATTCATTGAGCATGCTCCTTTCGTCTTGGTTTTTGATCTCTCCTAATAAAATTAAGGTTCTTATTTGAATAAACCAGAGAGACTTGAGATGCCCAATAAATACCGAAGTCCTACAACGAAACTACTAAGGAAAGGCTTTACCTTGAATATGATTAGGAGTGGTGTTCTTTAGAATCCATTATCTCTTTTGAAAAGAGCAAGATACCGTCCGTAACCTTCTTTTGTCAGGTCTTCTTTTGGAATAAACAGCAGAGCAGCAGAATTCATGCAGTAACGCAGTCCTGTTGGTGCAGGACCATCCGTAAAGACATGGCCAAGGTGTGAGTCAGTAAGCTTACTCCTGACCTCCTTCACATCGATTCTCAGCATGTACGAGCTTCTATCCTGCTTCTCTACAATGTTTCCAGGTTCGAGCGGTTTTGTGAAGCTAGGCCATCCAGTACCGGAGTCATACTTGTCAAGAGAGCTGAATAGAGGCTCACCGGACACTATATCAACATAGATCCCATCATGCTCGTTATTCCAGTACTCATTATCGAATGGTGTTTCCGTGCCCTGTTTCTGGGTCACAGCAAATTGCAGGGGTGTGAGTTCCTTTTTCAGTTCAACTATTGAAGGTTTTTTATAATCCTTATCTGTATATCGTGGGAGCGCAACACTGTTTTTCTCTGTCCATATCTTTTTCAGATAATTATCACGTCCCGAGTTATAACCAAGGGGATTCTTCTTGAAATAATGCTGATGGTATTCTTCTGCGGGATAGAACTCCGTTGCCTTAGTAATTTCTGTCACAATAGGTCTATCAAACCTTCCTGATTCTTTAAGGGCCTGTTTTGACTGCTCGGCAAGCCGCTTTTGATTATCTGTATGATAGAAGATCTCAGTTCGATATTGTGAGCCCCTGTCAACCATCTGACCGCCACGATCTGTAGGGTCTACTTGCTTCCAGAAGACATCCAGGAGCTGTGGATAGGTAATCTGAGCAGGATCGTATGTGACCTGGATTGCTTCAGCATGTCCTGTCCTACCGGCTGATACTTCTTCATAGGTTGGGTTTTTAGTATGACCACCGGTGTATCCGGTTATCACTTCAATGACACCTGGGATATCTTCGAACGCAGCATCCATGCACCAGAAGCAGCCGCCTGCAAATGTAGCTATCTCGTATTTTGTGTCAACCGTATAGCCGGAAGAGACTGGCAGAATAAAAAGCATTGCTGTCAATCCTATCAATATTTTCCCGATCATCGTTTATTCCTCCTGAATCGTAGCTTATTCGTAGAGTTTTATTGTAGGGTTCCTATTCTCAAAAAGAAACCCATGCCTTTGCTGGTATAATGAAGACCATACTTGAGTATGTTAAGTTATCCGGTGAAATACATTTCCAGAACAGCCTGTGGAAAAATGGGGAAGGTGTATCTATAGGTAGATTCAAGAAACACAAAAGCAAATAATCAACCCATGACAGCAATTCCCACGATTAGACTTATTGGAGAATTTTATGAGAAGGTATTATCAATGTCTTATAAGCTTCCTATCTTTCACATTCATAAAATTAGAATATTCTAATTTTATTTTAATCATTCTTTAATCAACATATGCATATAGGAGAACCATAAATAAATAATTCACAGGAGGATCAACCCATGAAAAAAGTTATTAGTTTAATCGCAGTAATCGCACTGGTTTGCTTCACCACGATGGTCTTCGCAGCTGATGCAGCAAAGCCCGCTGCGGCAGCACCGATGGCAGCGGCACCCGCAAAAGCCGAGATGGCAAAGGCCGATGTAATCAAGGGCAAGATCACCAAGATCGACACTGCAGCCAACACGATCGTTGTAAAGGGCAAGACTTTCACCATAAAGGCAGAAGATATGGCCAACCTGAAAAAGGGTGAGATGGTAAAGATTACAGCAGCAGCAGGCACCCTGAACGCAGACAAGATCGAGGTTATTAAGGCAAAAAAAGCAATGAAGAAGGCTGTAAAGAAAGAAGCAGCGAAGAAAGCAGAAGAAGCACCAGCAGCTAAGCCTGCAGAATAATACAAGTAAAGTAGTGAATGGAGGATGAAGAGGGTTGCAATATTAATCTGCATCGTCGGGGTTCTCATCTTCTCCTGCAATGGACAGAATACAGACATGTCCCAGCAGAAAGGGGGAACCCCTCCTCCTGTATCTAAGAAAGTAATCACCCCGTTAGAAGTGATGGGGAAGTTTTTTTAAATAACATCCAACTCGCTGATCCTTCCTTAGGTCTAAGACCAAAGATATTTCTCACTGGTGAAGAAGGAAGGAGATACATCTTCATTATAAGGCCCACTACAACAATTTATGGACCAGATTGGAAAGCAATATCACTTGAGAAGCTTACAGTTGGGCAGCAGGTAAGAGTCCACTATATTACTAACAAGGAAGGGTTCCAAGTAGCTAAATCTATTAAGCCTATTCAATATTGATAATGGGTGCCAAGGCAATCCTTTAGCGATATTATATAGTTCTAAACATAATCGATACTCGTCAATGAATCAGATGATGTGTAACTAACTTTAAGTTATTTGTAATTCCTCAGATCTACTTATTCAGTTCAAAGACATGGTATGATTGATTGAGGACTTATATTGGAAAATCGCGCCGATAATTAAGGTTATGTTAAATAAGAACTGTATTATTCAATAGTTACATGTTATTAACATTTACACCATGCGTTTGCAACAATTTTCTCTCTGCTATCTGCCGGCGTATAAATCTGAATGAGCTCGATGTTCAAGGTAGTTCTTAATATACCTTTCTGTGAGTGGTTTGTTGCCCTTGATGATAAGCAAATTCTCGGCATTCTTTTCCTCAGCGGCCTTAGTAAAATTGAACGATCCGGATATGAGAGTATCACGGTCCAAACACATTATTTTATTGTGAGCTATGGCGTGGGCTGTGTCTATATAGGTGGTTATCCCAGCATGAGCCATGAAATCTGCAGATGAATACTTTTCACTTCTCTGACTCTTGTCCAGGATCACCTCTACCTTAACACCTCTCTTGTGGGCATCAAGTAAGGCCTTGGCAATCGGCTTGCTTGTGAAAGAATATGCCTGCACCAGAATTTCTTTCTTGGCATGATTGATCTCCTGCACTATTGCCTCGGTGCAGCCACCTTTTGGGCTGAAGTAAACATCGGTGGTCCCTACTGATTTGAATTCTTCTGCCTGAGCCTGGCTTAAAGGCATAATGTAAAAGAACACCAGGAAAAGTAATGAATAGGCGATTAATTTCTGTTGAGTACAAGATTCTGATTTCATCTTTCCGAGCTTCATCATCTTAACTTCTCCTTCTATAGTTAAAATTGCTCCAATGGCGCATTATCATTCAAGGGAAAAGTAAAAGTGGGCATAGGGTTGAGGAGGCCGGGAACCGACAGACTGTAACCTAGAGCCGGCAATCCTTGTAAAGAGCCATGTTAAGAGCATTTATTAGATAAATTATCATTGATTTTACATGCGATATTATCAAGGTTTTTCAGCTCGCACTCCCATACAACCAGAACATTCCAGCCAAGAGATTGTAATTCAGCTTGGTTTTTTGCGTCTCTCTCGATATTTTTTCTTATTTTATCAATCCAGTATCCGGCGTTTGCTTTTGGGGTTCGCTTTCCTCTTGGGCAGTCATGGCCGTGCCAGAAGCAGCCGTTAACGAAGATCACCTTTTTTCGGGAGGGGAATACGAGATCCGGTTTGCCTGGGAGATCTTTACGGTGAAGACGGAAACGATACCCAAGTCTGTGCGTTAACGAACGAACCTTCATTTCGGGAGATGTTCCCTTCCCCCGAATACGACTCATAACCCAACTACGTTTCTCCTTGGAAAAAACATCGGTCATTGGGTCAAGTCAATCCGAAGGCCAGGATCGGTTTCACACTCGTCAATGATGGAGTTGTACTCGGAAATTAGTTGCTCCGCGGTGGTTCGCCTTCCTGCCTGAGCAAATTTACCGATTTCGTACAGGTTACCCGCAAGGAACTGTTCTGCCTCGAACACATCAACCCTGTCCGCCATATCGGCCTGGTCGGCCAGCCCCTCAGCGAGCAAAGCACCACGATATGTGGTGATGATGACGGGTTTCATGCCATTATCCAAATTCCTTCGGCATTTTCGAATCAAAGCCTCGGAGGGAGAAGTGGTGACATGGATTACAACATCTTCAACAATGAAGTCGCCCTCACGCCCTGAAACGTCATCTGCGACGTTTGCCCCATGATGCTGAAGCGGTGAATCAAGAAGAATGTTCAGTTTCGCCCCGACCAGGTGTTGCAGCATGGTTCCTACATATGTCGATCCGTTGGCCTGCGCTTGCCGCTTTTCAGCTTGTAATAGTAGATCTCTTATCACCGTCCTTAACGATTTGGAGGCGTCGAATCTAAGCACAAATGGTTTTCCAGAGAAAAACTCCTTAACACGCTCAATCCACCATGCTTCAACTTGTTCAAAATCAATAGGATTTTCGGAGTGGAGATTGTTTAGAAAATTAACGTACTTCCGCATGTTGCCCACGCTGCCTCTGCTGGTGCGCCCACCTTCCTCGGCCAGAACGCGATCAACCCCATGCTCTTTAAGAATAGACTGAACAGCCGACTTACCTAAACCCATAACCTGTCCGCCACCATCAGTGAGCAATGCTTCCGGGTCAAGCGGCATCCCGATTTTATTGCCATGCCGCGTAACGACCAGCGCCACGCAAATAGGCCCTTTGCCCTTCATGCGATTTTTCTGAGCGAATTCCTTCAGCTTTTCATCAATGGACATCAAAGACCTCTTTCCTTAATCAAATCGGCGAGTGGAGAAAGCAGCTTTTCCGCCAGATAGCGCGAAACGGGAACGGCGACCGCATCTCCCATGGCTTTATAACCGTCGTTATAGGTTCCGGGTATCTTATAGGTCTTACGAGCCCCCATCAAGGCGGCGGCTTCCCTTACTGCCAACAGACGTGTTTTGATGGAGCCGTTCTCCTTAATGACAAGAAACTGCCTGCTACTTCCTCCCTCTGGAGTTCTCAGGCATCCAGCCAAGCCATCGAAGCGGAGCTCCAATACCTGCCGGCCATGCCTTATGCGCTTGTACCCGGGGAAAACTTTTATCCCGTTCTTTCCAGCAACCGTCATTTTTTCAAGGTGCTTTTCAGGAACGAGACTCAGAAGACGTTCGCTTTTTTCCGGCTCATCACAAAGCGTATTGATATCAATCATATCATCAAGTGTGGTTTTTCTGGCTTTGGGCTTTGGAAGATTCCACCACACCCAGTTTTCAAGTTCATTCGCCGCCTGTACTATCGACGCAGGATGACACCAGATTGGACAATCCGTTTCAAACTGCTCCGTTGGAATCTGGCTGTCCACTGCAACAACGAAAACCCTTTTGCGTGATTGCGGCACCCAATAGGAAGCATCAAGAACAACCGCACCAACCTTGTAACCACGCTCGACCAACGCATTATGCAGTTTGCGATAATGCTCGCCCTTTGCGGTTGATATCAGGCCAATAACATTTTCAGCAACCACTAGCGGAGGCTTCTTTGACTGTTCGTCCATCACACGAAGCCACTGCCAGACTAACCCGCTTCGGGAACTGGACAGGCCACCCATGTTGCCTGCAAGTGAAAGGTCCTGACACGGGAAACTGCCCCATGACAAAAGAGCCGCTGGAACACCCTCGCCTCGCACCTGTTCTATCGGACCGAGGTGGAAAACCTCTTTGTCATGGTTGGCGCAAAAAACCTTTGCTTTCTTCTCGCAGACGTCATTGGCCCATATCGTTTGAAAGAATTCTTTCAACCCCTCGGCCACAAGTCCGCTTCCTGCAAAAAAATCAAGGCAAGTTGGTTTTGAGGTTATCGCCTTCATGTGATTAGATTCCTTAATTTTGCGCATTCCAATTTTATCTGATGTCAATATTTTACTCCTCATTTTTATTAAGCCCAATGGAATTATTTTGAGTGATTCCGGTGCTTCTGTCCGGAACAATAGGATGAAGTACGATCATAAGTGCCTTTCCTTATTAATATTTTCGTTTTGACTTATCCTAAAGACTATACCTTTTCAATATCTCCTCTTATTTTTCGAACCCTTTGCCTATCCCCTTGATGAGGTCTTTAACTGTTTGGACATAACTTATCTGTTTACCGTCAAATGCAACTGACCTGAACTTTAAGAGCTTATCCATCTCAGGACTGTAGGGCACCATGTATCGCACCCCCTTCGTTGGGTCCGGGTGTGTATCTATGACACCAAACCGTTTGCCATTGACCTTAGTAATGCCCATGTAATTGCCCTCTACGGACTTGTCCTTTGGAAAGTCCACCTGAATACCTTTCTGCTCCATAAGCTGTCGATAGGACCTCTCCTCGGGAGTTAGCTGGCTTTCAGGAGTCAGCGTAATGGGTTTCCCCTGACCAAGTTCCTTCTCCAGGATCGGGGTCTTATCCTGCGGGATTTTCATGCGGTTGCCGTCATACTCCACCTGACGGAATTTCATCATCTGATCGTATTCCTTGTCATAGGGAATCATGTATCGGACCCCTTTTGTTGGGTCTGCATGAGTATCAATAACGGCATACTTCCTGCCATCGACATCCTTTAACCCCATATAGTTCCCCTCGACAGACCTCTCCCTGGGAAATTCTACTTTGACCCCCTGCCCTTTCATCTGTTTGACATATTGTTCTTCAGCCCTTTGTTGCTGCCATTCCTGGGCCTGTATATTTCTTTCCGCAGTGCTCATGGACCTCTCAGCCTGGATAAGCCTGTCATCGATCTGGATGCCTCTTGGTAGCCCGTAGTCTGCAATAAGACCCTTGGGCCTTTCTCTTCCCATTACTTTCTGCAGGTCCTCAAAATTCTTGAATTCATCTTTAGAGTAATACATGGTCACATCTTCTCTATGCCTGCTCATGGCAACATAGGCGGTGTGCTTGTCATAATGCCTTGACCCCAGCACAAAGGTCCTATCTATAGTTGCACCTTGGGTCTTGTGCACCGTAGCTGCGTAGCCGTGATCGAAATCCTTGTACATATGGGTATCAAAGGCCACCATATCGCCCTTATCGAGCCTTACCGCCATGCTCCCCTTGTTGATGCGTTCTACTGTTCCCAAGGCCCCGTTCCGTACTCCCATGGAAACTTCATTTCTTAAGAAAATAATCCGGTCACCGGCAGAAAACGTCCTCTCTCCTCTTTCTGTTATGAATGTGTGCTCTGCCCCCCTGAGTTCACCAACTAATTTTCTGTACTGCCGTGCCCCCAGGTTCAGGTCAGCTACGTCCTTGTTTGTGTAGGCCATCATGAGACTGGTCCCCTGCCCTCTCTGACTGGTCCAATCTTTCATCAGTTGTTCTTTTGCTTCTTCCTTTGTCAAAAGCTCCTGGATTTTTCCATGTTCCTGATACAACATAAGAGCTTTCTCCACGTGTTCTCGCCCTCCGGAAAACTCCTTAGTTGCTTCCTTCTGCCAATCAATATTCTGTCTCCGGATCTCCGCGAGCTCCACATATCCTGTCTTCTGAATGATCCCCCGGAACGATCCCCCAGCTTCTATACTTTGTAGCTGCTCGTTGTCCCCTACCAGGATCACTTTTGCATCGGCCTCATGTGCATGCCCAAGAACCTCATGCATCAATCTGGTTCCGACCATTCCTGCCTCATCAACCACGATGATCTCATTCTTGCTTAACCGGTCCCGGTTATTATTCCAGTCCCAAAGCTGTCTGTGAATGGTCTTACTTTGTATCCCGCTTTCATTCTGGAGACTCTCTGCTGCAATCCCTGAAAGGGCCAGTCCTCTCACTCGGTAACCCTGAGCCTCGCAGGCCTCACGTACTGCACCTAAGGTATAACTTTTCCCTGTTCCGGCACGGCCTATCATGACTTCAACGTCTCCGCCGGTTGTTATTTTTCTGAAGGCCTCCTCCTGCTCCGTGGTCATGCTGAAATTGGCAATTGCCTGCTCAATGTATTGCCCCCCTACCCCGTGCGATATTTCTTTGTGCATCTCCTGGGCGGTATCCAGCATGGCCTTCTCTGATTCGAGCATGGTCCTGGTAGTGAAGAGGTCCTCTCCCCTCTCATTCTTCCCCAGCCTTATGAGCTCAGGACTGTTTTCAAGGGCATTCAAGACTTTGTTAAACTGTTCTGCGTCTTCACTGTGCCTGAATGCAAAGTCCATGAGGTCTTCTCTCTTGAAGACTGCATCGTAATGCCCGACATGCTTCAATGCCTTTGACGGATCACTGATGATCCGTTCACCGTTCTCCCGGCATATCCGCTGGTACTCTTCGAGTCGTTCAAGTCCCCTGGTGTCTTTAAGGTGGAGATAGCCATCGGGAAGGAATTTTGCAGCTATACCGATCTTAATTTGAGGCTCAAGGTCGATGCCCCTTTCGGCATAGCTTCTATGGTCAACCTGGATATCATAACCGGCTTCCAGTAAACGCCGGTTTTGAACTATCGCCCACTCTTCTCGCCACTTGATAAGTTCGTACCTGTTGTTCCATGCTGTTACCTTTTTCCCAAAACCATCCTCGGTGATTTCTCTCGTTGTAAGCATGATATGAACATGTGGGTTGTTCTCACTTTTGTGGATACAAATATCTGCTATCATCCCTTTGTCAACGAACTGGGCCTGCGCATATTCTCTTACAAGTGCAATCTGTTGCTCCAGGTTCAATTCCTTGGGGAGGGCAAGCTCGACCTCGCGTGATAGTTGAGAATCGATTCGTTTTTCTGCTCTCTCAACTTCATTCCAGAGAGTCTGCCGGTCTTTCAAGCGCTCAGGGGCATTTTCAGGAAGAAGTATTTCACAATGGGCAAGATCCCTCTTTTTCGTATAGTCGAATTCCATCCCCGACCGTTCATCAAGCAGTTTATCTCTTGAACGATATGCTGCAGCGGCAACAGCACATTTGCCCCCTCCTCTGCTGATAATCTTCACACTGATATGATAACACGCCATTAATCAGCTTCCATCTTGTTTAATCTCAAGCACAAAGGTAGCCTGTTACCTATAAGTGCGCCTTTCACTTTGTTCAAGTATTGGCTCTCGCGTTGCTCGCTCATGGAATCACTTCGTTCCTTCTTCTTTTTTACTCTCTGAGGGACTTGAAAGGAAAAGGCCTTTGAATTCTGTTGCTTGACTTCCTCTCATACATATTTTATGACATATCATATAGTTACTCATATAAACTTTGAGAGGTTAGAATGCAATCAAAAAAGGCAGACTCACTTGGTAAACTCCTGGAGAAGAAACAGAAACTTGAACAACAGATAGCCAGCGCAAAGGCCCTTGTGAAAAAAGTTGACCGGGCCAATGACACACGGAAAAAGATCCTTGTGGGCGCTTACTTCCTTGATATCAAATACAAGGATAAAGAGGATGAGCTGAAAAAGCTTATGGATGGATTCCTTGTCCGTGATAACGACAGGTCTCTTTTCGACCTGCCGCCTAAAGATTCTAAATAAAAATCTCCAGAGTGTAGCTGGTTTTGTCTGATCTTATATTATCTGGTCCGTATGAATTGAGACCAGGACACTTCATTTTAGGGGGGTATACTCTCACTTCACTTTCCAGGCAGTGAAAGTATACCCCCTGCCCTACTTAAATACCCTGGAGATCTCCATTTAGGTCAGGAGCTTGTCTGCTCTTATCAGGACAAGCCCTTCTTCTTTTGCCTTCTTCATCACGGTTGGAGTAAATCCGGATCTGCTGACAAGGCAGAACGTTTCCTTTCTATCCTTACTCCCCCACACTACCTTTTCAGCCTTCCTTTTCAGATCATCAAAGATATCGTTACCAATCGGTTTCTCACTCCATTTGACCTCACCAAACAGGATAGAATCTCTCTCCTTGTTTACTGCCACGATGTCGATCTCTTCCTGCCGATCCCACCACCTTCCTACTGCTGAGAACGGGAACATATTGTCCTGCCTGCCAGAGAGTATCTGCGTGGCCACTTTTTCATAAACACCTCCGAGATACTGGGGCAGATCTTTGGTGATAGTGCCAAGAACTTCATCTATCCGGCCCATCTCCAGTTCCGATCTCTTTGGGAACACAAACCTGAACCAGAACCGGAAGAATTCATCTGTGATCTGATAAAGCCCCTTTTTGCTCTTAAGGGGTTTCTCTTCAGTCACGGGCAGCTCACGTTCAACGATTTTAAGGTCTGCAAGAACTCCAAGATATTTATTTGCAACTGGCTGAGGGAGACCGGTTGCATTTACTATCTCTGAAAGCTTCCTCTTCCCCTGGGCAATCGCCTGAAGAAGTGCGAAGTAATAACGTGGCTCACGGAGCTCCTCCCTCAATATGAATTCTACCTCGTCATAAAGGACCTCCCCTTTTTTCAACACGGAGTGTTTCAGATTATCTTCAAAGCCGATCTCATCATTGAAGTGAAGCCAGTATGCTGGTATCCCACCGGCTACTGAAAAGTGACATATCCTGTCTTCAAAGGACTTCCCTCGTCTGAACAATTCCACCGAATTGAAGGGCATTGGGTCCACTCTCCATTGTCCGGTTCTTCTGCCATACAGTGGGGACTTATATCCCAGCACTTCATTCTCCATCATGGCAATGCTCGATCCAAGTAAGATGAGAAAAGAATTCCCATGAACCCAATACTCATCCATCGCCTTCTGAAAAAGGCTTGTTATTCCCGGATTCGAAGAGATGAGATATGGGAATTCATCTATTGCGAGAATGAATCGTTTCTTTTTTGATTGAATGTATTGAAAGCATTCCTCCCAGGAAGAGAAGCCCCGGGTTTCCAAGAGAGGCTCCTCGTAGAATTTACCAAGAGCCTGAGACAATCTTATAAGCTGCTCTTTCTCATTGGTGTTCTCGGACAGGTAGTATACATGAGGTTTGTCCTTGATAAACTGTTTTACCAGTTCTGTCTTCCCTACCCTTCTCTTACCCCAGAGGACTATAAATTGAGCTTTCTTTGTCTTCCATTTATCCTCAAGAAAGGAAAGCTCCTCATGTCTGTTGATGAAGGCCATATTACCTCCTTAATGAACTTATGAGTATTATACTCATGAGTATATTTATTACAAGGATTTATTTTGAAACGATCTCTTAAGTCAAAATACTGTTACCCCTTACCCATCTCATGATCTTGCTTGACTGAGATATGTCTACGAGATGATGTAGACAGTACAAGCCTTTATAAGGTTTTAAGAAAGAGATTTGAAAGAAAACAACAACTGGTTTGTAGTATTTAATAACATACTTAAAGATTATAGCGGAAAATGATAATAAATCAAGTGAGTTGAAGAGGAAAAGTATCCATTGATTGGTGTGAAAGTAACCGGGATTTGGTGGCTATCCCAGTTTTGGTGTCGAAAGTATCCCTGTTTTGGAGAATTTCCAATAATAAATGAATAGCCCTGTAACTTAACATTATCATTGATATATTATTGCAATCTAAGAGCCCTTCCCTCTCTTGATGCTCTAAAAGTATCCCTATTTTGGTGAGGTTATGTATCCCTGATTTGGTGTCTCTACAAAAACAAAAGAATCTCTATATATTCTAGGCCACATGATTAACAATCTATGTGATATTAGCTTGTTATAATTTACTACTGAGATCCGGCCTCCTTTTGTTATGATCTTAAGTATCCCGGATTTGGAGTTGAAAGTATCCCTATTTTGGTGTCTCCGCGGCAATAGGAGCTTTCCTTATTGCAAAGTATCCCAGATTTGGTGCGGAGAAAGAGACGTTTATCCTCCTAGAGCTGCTTAAAAAGAGGTTCTCCTCTTTTGTAGCCAGCTTACTTATTGAATTAATTAATGATAATAATGAATACAAGCTAAAGTATCCCAGATTTGGTGTAGGGATTTATCTATCGTTGGGTCCATCTTCCATGTTTATCCAAGAGGCTGCTGGTTTCCGTTAAGTATCAAAGTATCCCTGTTTTGGTGTGAAGGTGTACCCCTATCGACAATTTCTTCTGAAGGGAATTCCTGTAAGTATCCCATATTTGGTGTGGATGGTAAAGTATCCCTGTTTTGGTGTCACTCTTTGAAATCATCTCCTTCGCCTCATAATCATACATGAAGAAGGAATAATAATCGAAAGTATCCCACCTTTGGTGTCCCTAGCATACTTTCGATTGACGTGTATGGATTTATGATATAAATCATAACACTATGAAAGCTGATATTAAGGGCATGTTAACAAAATCATCTAATAAAAGCCCTATAGACACTAGTCTTGTCGTTAAGTCCAATAAGCTGATAGAAGCCAGATTTTCACTCGGAGTTATCGAACAAAAGGTCGTTCTTGCATTCATCGCGATGATTAATTCTAACGATGCAAATTTTCAAGAGTACGAAATGGATGTCAGATCACTATGTAATATCATGGGTGTTAAAGGAGAAAACTACTACCCCATAATTAAAGAGATGACCAAGGCCATCAGAGATAAGGGATTCACTATAAAAGAAGATGACGGCGATCTTCAGATTGGTTGGTTCTCTTCAATTAAGTACCACGACAAAAAAGGCAAGGTATCAGTTTCTTTTGACCCCAAGTTAAAGCCGTACTTATTAGATCTGAAAAAGGATTACACCAAATATAGGCTGTACAATGCCATTGTACTTAAGGGCAGCTACTCTATCAGGTTCTATGAGTTGCTTAAGCAGTATGAATTTTTAGGGGCAAGATCGATAGAGGTTGAAAAGCTCAAAGAGATACTAAGAATACCCACGAATAAGTATGCCAAGTATAACAGCTTCAAATTCAAAGTAATCAATAAAGCCATAGCTGAGATAAACAAAAAAACAGACATAATGATAACCTACAAAGAAATACGGTCTGAACGCAAAGTACATAACCTGGAATTCACGATTGATTCCAACAAAGAGTTCTATGAGAAAAGAAAGTATGAAATGTTTATCTCTGTACCCGACGAGATAATCGAGATCATCCCTGAACAATACCGTGAAAGCGTCATAAGCCTTGTGGTTCAATACATAGACAAGAATGGCCCCGCATATGTTCAAAGAGCCATAGAATATACGAATCGTGTTGATTATCATGATTACCGCAAGTATTTGTACACAGTTTTGAGTAAAAACCTTGCTAAAGATTGGGACCCGAAACAGCTCAATCTATTTTCAAAGCAAGGATTGAGAGATCATAAATTGCGGCTGAAAAGAGAAGCGGAGGAGATCGCCAGACAGAAGGCCCAAGAAGAGGTAAAGTTGCGAAACGAATTTTCAGCAAAGGCAACCAAGATAGCAAATGAGCGAATTGATATCTTGTCAGAGGAAGAACGAATGGAGTTAAGAGAGACCGTTTTGAAAAATAACCCTGAACTTAAAAAAGAAAAAGACATACAACAGTTTATGTACCTCCATTTAAAGGATGAAATTGAAAGAGAGCTTATTGAGCAAGTGATGACTAATCCTGAAAACGATGAGAGTATTTCAAACGGTTTACCCCCCCTACCCTAACCCGTATTCGATCAATAATTATCACCGATGCCGTTCCCTTTTCATGTGTATTGAGAGCAAGACAAATCATTTTTTCATGATCAATTCTATAAAGGCTTGACGAAAGCAGAATAATTACCTTACAGAGCATTCATGCTGTCTTGTTATAGAGTCATTCCCAGTGGAGATTTAAAGCAAAGACGAGCATTGACTCCCTCTCTGATAATTTCGCATGATAAAATCGTGCGTTGCCTTCATATAAAAGATTCAATTTTCGAGAATCAAAACAACAGGGAATATCCCTGATGGCATTTATAAACTCTGGAGGATTAGAGGGGGTATGAAATGGAATCAGCACAGGAAGGCCCAAAAATAATCGCAATCGCCAACAGGAAGGGCGGCTGCGGGAAAACGACAAGCTGTGTAAATCTCGCATACGCCCTGGCAGAAGAAGGTTATAAAGTTCTCCTTATCGACTTGGACCCACAGGCAAATGCAACATCAGCCCTCGCACACGGCCTTAAAAAGTATAAATTAACCGTCCGTGAGTTTCTGGCAGGGAAGCTCGATGATAAAAAAATAAGCTACAAAGAAGTTGTCCTTGAAAGAGGAAACACTCTAAAGGTCCTCCCAGCCAAAGACAATCTTGCAAACATGGAAGACCTTTTTGCTGTAGCGAAACACACGAAAGGGATAAATCCGAACGTCTACCTTCGTCAGAGAATCAAACAGATAGATGATAAATTTGATTTTATTCTCATCGATTGTCCTCCTGGTGAAGGCTATCTTCTGAAGAATGCGCTTGTAGCTGCGCATGGTGTCATTATTCCCGGTAATCCTGATATTGCTGCTATCGAAGGCGGTATGAAGATCATGAAGATAATCGATGATGAAATCAGATCACAAAATCCACATCTGAAAATGCTCGGTTTTCTCGTTGTGGATTATGGCAGCAGATTTATTATTGACAGATTTTTCTTAGGTCATCTGGAGAGACAGTTCTCGGGGCGCATCCTGAAAACAAAAATACGTCACGACAAAAAGGTGGCGGAAGCATATTCCCAGGGGATGTCATTGTTTGAATATAAAAGATATTCCAACGCAGCTCAGGACTATGAGGCGTTGGCTAAAGAAATCATTGATATCCATGGAATGAATGGGAAAGGAAAGTAAAAATGGCCAAACTCTCTGACAAGAACGTATTAGAAAAGTATAGCCTCGTGGGTGATGCGGTTGAAGACATTATGCTGGAAGGAAGCACCGGTGGAGCGCCAAAGACACATATTGTATCTGTTGGCATCAACATGATCGAAGCAGACCCTAGCCAACCTCGCAAAACATTCGACCAGAAGGCACTCAAGGAGCTTGCCGAATCCATAAAAAGCGACGGACTCTTACAACCTATCCTGGTGAGAGTCAAGCCCCAGGATGATGGTTACCTGATTATTGCCGGAGAGAGAAGACATAGGGCTAGCATACTTGCAGGACTTGAATCAGTTCCTTGCATAGTGAAAGACATAAGTGACGAGGATGCTTTTAAGCTCAGCCTCATTGAGAATCTGCAACGTGAAGATCTTAACGCTATCGAAGAAGCCGAAGGGTACAAGAGGCTAAAGGATGAGTTTGGGATGACTCAGGAAGAGATAGCAAATACTATTAAGAAAACTCAGTCAATGGTAGCAAAAATAATGACGATAAATCGGCTCCCAGAGGTGATTAAGGAAAAATATGACCCGGGTCATATTAGCAGGAAACATCTTATTGAATTGGCAAAGGCAGATCATGTATCCGATGAAGATAAAGCCCTCCTGGTCGCAGATATCTATAAAGACAAACTCACTGTGACACAGCTCATTGATAAGATTAATAAAATGAAAGAGCAGGGTAGGGGGCGTCCAAAGAAAGACCCTGTTTATGTAGTATTGCGGATGAAAACAGTATCTTATATAAAATCTCTGGCCAAGCTATCAGCAGTTGATCCCAAAAAGATTCCGGTAGACGAAAAGGTAAAACTGAAGAACGAGCTCAATGAGATAGTTCAGACAGCAACCAGTTTGATAGAAAGGCTCTAGGCTGTTAAAAGACATGGGGGAACGGGGGCGAAGCCCCCGCGGGCCGGTCAAAAATTAAAGGGTAGGGGGGTTACCCCTGCCCGTCCTTATCATCGTGGACCTCATCATCTTGCTGGCCGATGATGTGATTGACTGCCTTCTGTGCCTGGGCTGCAGCCAGGACAACAAGTCTTGAGTCCTTGCTGATCGTGTCCCTCCATCCCTGGATATATGCCGCTGAGTTCTCAATGGTGGCGTGGGCAATGCCGGTGATACCGCACAGATAGGCAGCTCCCATCTCGGCTATGAGTTCTTCACGGGCGTAGTTCTTCGATCCGAAAGATGCAGATGTCGTGAGTGTTTCACGGTTAAGCCGGGAAGCTGTGCCTGTGGCATGGGTAAGCTCATGGTAGAGTGTGCTGAAATACTCTTCCTGGTTCACGAATGCGGCCTTGTTCGGCATCTTCACCAGGTCTTCAATAGGGTTGTAGCAGGCCTTGATAAACCCATGCTTTATCTCAGGTCTTCCCTGGAAGCCATTCACTATGGACTCGGCCTCTGTAATGGGGTCGGATTGAGACTCTTCCGTCTGCTCAGGGCTGGTTATTCCTTCGCACTGAAGGGCATTGAATACCCGGTAGTATTTCAAGAAAGGTATATTTTTCTTTTCCATCGCTCCTGTTACAGCGTTGAGCTCATCTACTTCCTTGAAGTTCCAGAAAACCACGATAGAGCTTTTCTCTCCCTTCTTGATATTTCCCCCGAGTGTCTTTGCTTGGTTGAACGTGAGCCAGTAAGGTGATGAATAGCTGGAAGCAAGGAGCAACCATACATTGATCCCTCGATACTTCTTGCCGGTCACCAGGTTACGGGGAAGCCGAATCTTGCTGGTCCAGGGTTTTCTCCAGGGGATGACACCATTGCCCAGGTGCGTCAGGATTTGTTCGGTCACGATCTCGAATACGTTTGCCATTAGTCTTTCCCTCCTCTAAAAATCAATTTTTTTTCAACCCGTTCACTCCTGACTCATGGGTTGAGAAAAAATCGGAGATAAAAGACCGCGAAGCACCCTTATAGGGAGCCCCTGGAACGTTGCAAGCATCGTGACAACTGGTTCTTTGTTGGCGCGATGCTTATAAAGCGAGTGGAAGGGCTGGATGAATTAATGGATAAATGAACTAACCCGTAGCAAGCTTCAGGCGTCTAAACCAAAATGAGAGAAAATAAAATTCATGCAGAGGGATTGATCCCTTTATCAATAATGCAATTTACGCGCATAATAACAGTATAATATGAATTATATAGCATATATAAATTAATAATATGCGTTGACAATGGATTTGAAACAGTTTACTTTTTTAACATCTCCACAAGGAATGAGGAGGCTTTATGAAATGTCGCTTGTTGGCGATTACACTTGTTGCTTTTCTGGCCCCATCCATGCTGTTAGCCGCAGGAAGCGGTATGCCCTGGGAAGGACCTCTCGATCAAATCCTGAATTCTCTCACAGGCCCCTGGCTTCGGTTTGGAAGCGTTGTGGCGATTATGGCCGTTGGCTTCATGCTGGCCTTCGGAGAGACCGGAGGGATATTGAAGAGGGCACTGCAGGCAGTGCTCGGTCTTTCTGTGGCTTGCGCCGCAACCGGGTGGGGGCTTTCATTCTTCGGGTTCAACGGGGGCTTGGGATTCTGAAGTCATGAAGATCCCAATCCACCGAGGTCTCATTGAAAGGAACATGATTGCCGGAGTGCCCCGGACAGTAGCGATCCTGGGGGGAACGTTAGGCGGCGCTCTGGTGCTGGGCATGCAGAATGCCTGGATGATACTGGTTCTTATACCCATTTATGTTATAATTGTTTTGCTATACAGATCAGATCCATACCTCCTTGAAATATTGGTCTCTCATGTCAATGAAGACGACTACTTAGAGCCATAGCTTTTAAAGCTATAGCGACAGCTTTGTTTACTGCCCATGGATTGGGCGGGGGAGGTAGTGGTGCTGCATCTTAAGGAGTACAGAGAAACACCGAACAAACTGGCTCACAGGCTTCCCTGGGCGATGCTCATGGCTCCCGGAGTAGTCCTCAATAAGACAGGCTCCTTTCAGGCAACAATCATATTCAATGGCTCGGATCTTTACTCTTCGACAGAAGAGGAGCTCGATGCGGTCGCCGCACAGGTAAACAACGCATTGATGCGCCTTCCTTCACCTTGGGCTTACTTCATTGAGGTTCAAAGACGGAAGTATAACTATTACCCTTATTCCGAGTTTCCGAATCCGGCAAGCTGCCTGGTGGATGATGAGCGGAAGCGGATCTTCCTTGAGGACGGACACCATTTCACAAGCACGTACTACCTGACCTTCACGTACATGGCACCCTCGGAACAATCCCAGAAGATTATTAACAAGTTCATAGATCAGCAGAAGATAGATTACACCAAGCACCTGGAATACTTCCAGGATGAGGTAAGGAAGATCGTCGATATCCTGAAAACCATCTTCCCCTATGTAGAATATCTCGATGACGATGCGACACTCACCTATCTCCACTCCTGCATTTCAACCAAGCATCATCCGGTGAAGACACCGAAGACACCTGTCTTTCTGGATTATCTTCTTCCTGACGAACTCCTGATAGGAGGCTTTCAGCCCAAGCTCGGTGAATCATTTCTCAAGGTCATTTCAATCGATGGGTTTCCCTTGGAGTCCGATCCTCAAGTGTTGAAAGATCTGGATGGACTCGGGTGTGAATACCGCTGGTCTACACGGTTCATATGCCTGTCAAAGAATGAGGCCATCAGCGAACTGAAAAAGTATTCAAAACAGTGGTTCTCCAAGAAGCGCTCATTGTGGAGCCTGGTGAAGATGTCCTTCATGAATGAGATCGACGACGGCAAGGAAGATACTGATGCAGTGAATAAATCCTACGATTGCGATGCGGTTGCCGAAATGGTCGCGGGAGGGCTGGTATCTGCCGGATACTATACCTCCTGCATTGTCCTGTGGGACAATGACATCGATGCATTACATGAAAAAGTAAGCAGTGTTGAGCAGATCATCAACTCCGCAGGGTTTGTTACCAGGAACGAGTCATTAAATGTCGTTCAGGCATGGTTCGGTACGTTGCCTGGTCATTGTTGGGCCAATATAAGAAGGCCTCTTATCCATTCGCTTAATCTCACTCACCTCATTCCCATCTCTTCAGACTGGGCAGGCCCGGAGAGGAACAAACACTTGAACGGCCCGCCGCTTTTCTATGCAAAGACATCGAGCAATACTCCGTTCAGATATTCAACGCATGTTGGGGATGTGGGACATACGATGATCGTAGGTCCGACAGGTGCCGGCAAATCCGCCTTGTTATCGTTTATGGCCATGCAATTTCAGAGATATAAAAACGCACAGAATTACATATTCGACAAGGACCGTTCCGCCCGGATCACGACCCTGCTTGCGGAAGGAGATCACTACGACCTGGGAGAGAATTCCGCCCTGGCATTCCAGCCTCTGTCCAATATCGATAACGAGAGCGAGAGGTCCTGGGCACTGGAGTGGATCACGGAGATCCTGGCCCAGGAAAACATATTGGTTACGCCAAAGATAAGGAATGAGCTCTGGGAGGCCCTGACAAATCTCTCTACGTCTCCCATGAGACAAAGGACCATCACGGGACTTGTCACCCTGGTGCAGAACAACGAGATCCGGGAGGCGCTCTACCTGTACACCCTTTCAGGGTCATATGGGCATCTCTTAGACGCTGAGAGCGATACGCTCAATTATGGAAGAGTTCAATGTTTCGAGATGAATCACCTTATGGCCTACTTACCTAAGGCAGTTCCGCCGGTGCTGTCCTACCTGTTCCATCGTCTTGACCAAAGGTTCACCGGAGATCCGACACTGCTCCTGCTCGATGAGTCCTGGCTCTTCCTGTCTCATCCGATATTTTCAAACAAGATTCGTGACTGGCTCAAGACGCTTCGTAAAGCCAACGTGGCAGTCGTGTTTTCCACGCAGTCGCTGGCTGATATGGTTCAGAGCCCCATTTTCAGCACCTTGAACGAGTCGTGTCCCACAAGGATATTCCTGCCGAACCGCAAGGCATTTGAGCCCGAGATATGTGAGCAGTACAAGCGTTTCGGGCTGAATCACCGCCAGATCGAGATCATAGCCACCTCCATGCCCAAGAGGCAGTATTACTGCCAGTCCGACGCAGGAAACAGACTGTTCGATCTGGAGCTTGATCCTCTTTCACTCGCGATATGTGCTTCAAGCTCTAAGGAGGACCACAGGCTTATGGATGATTTGCTGGAAGAAGGGAAAGAAGACCTTTTGAACAGATGGCTGGACCTAAAAATGGGGACAAAGGAGGGGAAGCAATGCGCAAGCGCCGCTTCATAAGGAGCTTTGTAATTATTTCGATTCTCACCGTATCCATTACTGCTGCATCATACAGCTTCGACACGGTATACGACCCGTGGAACTGGGCGGAAAACTTCTATGAAGCCTATCAGGCGGTTCAGCAAAACGAGAAGTTGCTCCAGCAGTTAAAAAACCAGGTCACCATGATCAATAATGAATATCAGAATCTTAGGGCTCTCCAGGCGAACATTGGGAATACTCCTATGCAGACTGCCCAGGAAATCGATGCCACGTTAGGCAAGATACAAGGCGTCGGGTATTCCATCCAAACTCTCGATAGGAGCTATCAGGACCTCTACCAGCAGTTCGGAAAAGAGATACAGGGGTCTTCCCCCAGCGACATACAGGCCAAGAGACTGTCTCAGATTGTAGCAACGGCAAATGCAAACATCAATGCCATGAGGGTCCAGGCCCAGGCTGTGGAGGGGATCAACGATGACCTCATTGCTACTGATCGAGTCCTGATGGGTTCAAGGCATGCCTCTGGCAATCTCGATGCACAACAATACGGCAATGAGCTCGCTGCCATGCAGATCAAACAGCAGATCAAAACCCAGCAGCTCCTGGCTGTACAGAACCGGCTTGATTCTACAAGACTGGCTGAGCAGCAGGCAAAGGATTACGCCATGGAGCAGGACTACAAATACCGTATGAGGAATTGGGGTACAAAGAAATCTACCGCGGTCCCCCCAAGAGACTTTCCTTGAATACAGTAGATAATGCAAGGAGGTACACGATGATCAGGAAAGCAATCGCGTGTGGAGTCATCTTATTGTTGCTTGCGGGGTGTGGCTGTTCTGACAGTTCCAAAAAAGATCCTATGAGAAATTGGGGGACAAAAAAATCGACAGCTGTTCCTCCTAAGGATTTTCCTTGAGATACGAAAAATACAAACGGAATGACAGAAGGGATAATCGATAATCATGGATACAGGCATATTGACAACAGTACTGAACCAGATAGCCGGACGACTGTCGCTTGGCTATGCAAGGCTTCTTCCGGATGCGCTTATCCTGATGCGTTACCTGGTTGCTTTTGAGATGGTAGTTCTAGGTGTTTTTTGGGCATTGGGAAAAAGTGATATCACAATCACAGCAATCAAGAAAATCACGGCTGTGGGTTTATTTCTCTGGATTATAACAGGGATGAAATCCTTATCTCATGCCCTTATCAGCTCCTTTGCTCAGGCCGGGCTTGTGGCCGGGGGAAGTGTTTTAACAGTAGCTAATCTATTTGATCCATCAGCCATAATAGACATGGGGTTCAAAACCACAAAACCCATCTTTGACAATATTGGCGGGTTCACCAATATCGCCCTTCACCCTGTGAATTCTGCTTTACAATTCATCACAGGACTGATGGGCCTTTTTGCTTATTTCCTTATCGCCTGGAATCTGTTTGTTGTAATCATTGAGTTCTATCTCTTCACGGTCTGTGCCGTAATTCTAATCCCGTTTGCTGTGTTCAAGCCGACTTCATGGCTGGCAGAAAAGGCTATCGGGGGGACATTCACTATTGGGGTAAAACTGATGGTTCTGGCCCTCATCGTCAGTATTGCTTACGACATCATAGGGAGTTTGGATCTAACACCTGTCGCAGATGATAATTATGCTCTTTACTGCGGGATTTCTATAGTTTGCGTCATTTCATATCTTTGTTGGAGTGCCCCTAACTTTGCAGCCGGGATGATATCAGGAGGCCCGAATTTGTCAGGATCGCACATGCTTGCAGGGGCCGCCGCCGTAGGGTTCGCAGGAGCATCCGCTATTAAGGGAAGTGTCAAAACCGTTAAAGAAGCCGCGGGAAAAGATAAGAAGAAAAGTTCATGAGTGCAAGCGAACTGCAACTAATAGAAGGGGCAGGGGGGGTATAAACAACATGGATAAGTTGGCAATCGTTAAGAAGCTGAAGTTTGCACCGGAAGGTGAACCTGAAACCCCTTACCAGAGGGCGAGACAGGAGTTCGATGATTTCATCGGTGCGGCCAGAGTCCAGGCGGCTAACTGGAGACTTATCGCCTTCGGGGAGCTCGCTGTCATAATCGTTTTATTGGTTGGCTTCATATTTTTAGCCTTAAATTCCTCTGTAGTGCCCTATATCGTCGAGGTCAATGAACATGGGTCCGTCAACCTAGTCGGCAAGGCCGACAAGCTATACAGGCCAAATGAAGCGGCAACAGAGTATTTCCTGAGTCAGTTCGTGACACAGATACGGTCCATCCCGACGGATGCGATTATTATGAGGCACAACTATCTATCCTCATATAATTTTCTGACCCCCAAAGGATCGAACACTCTCAATGCATACGCAAAGGAATGGGACCCGTTCAAACAGCTTGGAAAGAGGGCTGTGTCAGTGGAAGTGTCAAGTGCTGTCAAGATGAGCGAGAACAGTTACCAGGTGAACTGGTATGAGCAGGACTTCGAGAGCAACGGCACACCTTCGACCAGGCAGGCTTATACGGGCATATTCAACCTGGTCTTTCATACGCCGAAGGACGAGAAGCTCCTTCGTACCAATCCGCTCGGTATCTTCGTAGATTTCTTCAACATATCAAAGGTGAATTAGGGGAGGGGAGTAAAGTCATGAAGAAGTGTATCATCACCGTACTCATAAGCTTTTTAGTATTATCTGGATGTGCCCAGAATCAGAAGATCGTTGCTGCCCAGCAAGTGAAAGCTCCCTCACAGAAAGGTCCGGCTTTTGATATCCCGGTACCCGACCCTGTGCCTCAGGCCAAATACAAGAAAGTGGCAAGCCCTCAGCTGAAGAAAAAGGAGACGATAGCCTCCAGGAAGAAGAATCAGGATCCTGCCAAAGTGATAGAGGAGGCGAACAGGGAGGCGGCACAGAAGCCCACGGAGGACCGTTATATCAATGCCGTGACCATTTATGATTACATGGAAGGGGCCTTGTATGAGATCTATAGCGCTCCGTTCCACGTGACAGACATCATGCTCCAGCCAGGAGAAACGCTTACCAGCCCTCCCGCTGCAGGTGATACCGCCAGGTGGTCTCTGGATGTGACGACAAGCGGAACCGGGAAAGATCAGAGGGTGCACATTTTTCTGAAGCCCCACCTGCCAAGCCTCCGCACAAATATCGCCGTATCGACTGACAAGCACATCTATCACCTGGAGTGTCAGAGCTTCAATGAGACGTACCAGGCGGGCGTGTCATGGTACTACCCCAAGGACGAGCTTGCGAACCTTACGAACAGGATCAAGGCAACAAACGATACCAAGATGGATATCATTGCAAACCTCAAAGTCTCGGATCTCAACTTCAACTACACCATCAAGGGCAGTGCATCATGGAAACCCTTAAGGGCCTTCGATGACGGCAAGAAGGTATTCATACAGTTCCCGTCCGACATCGAACAGGGGGAACTCCCGCCGCTGTTCATCGTGACCAGGGAGAGTGATTCCCAGCTGGTGAACTACCGTTACCAGAAGCATTACTACATCGTGGACCGGCTCTTCGACAAAGCCTTGCTGCAGCTCGGCACCTCAAGTCCGGAAAAGGTATACATCAACCGCAACAAGGCTGACGAATACAGCCTGGGCGGCTTTTGATCAGGAGACCTTTGTGAATTGATATCAACATGGCGTGGAGGATGAGAACATGCTGGAGAAAATAAAACTGAAACCGGAAGGCATACGTAAGATAAATAAAAAGATGGTGGTAGGTCTCCTCTGTGGCTTGTTTTTCATCGCTATGGTCCTGTTCGGAATCGGCCTTGGACCAAAAAAGGTTACAGCCCAGGCAATGCAGGCTACCACGAATCCGGAAGTAGCAATTGCGAGCCAGGATAAAGTGAACCTGGAATCTTTTGATAAACTGCCCAAAACCTATGGTGAGCAGCTGAGAGGGAGTAGGGTGGGTGACCAGACTCAGAACAACCAGCCGTCCTCTTACATGGACCCGAATATGCCCGGCATGAACAATGGGCAACCAGGTGCGCAGCAGCCCTATCAGTATGGTTATAATGCCGGTGATTCGCGATATGGCAGGACTCAGCCATATGACCCGTACAATCAGTCTACCCAAGGGGGAGGAGGAACGCAAGACTCGAAGAAACAGGCGCTTGACGAGGCACGCAAGTCGAAGATCTTTTTTTCTGAGACGAACTCTCCTGCAAAGATGCCTCAGGCCACCCCTGCAACCGCTATGTCTCAAATGCCGAACATGCCCCAAATGCCTCCGGGTATGATGCTGGCACAGGCCCCTTCCGGCCAGGAACCTTACACAGACCAAGCCCGGAAGAGAGCCTTTCTCGATGAGTCCAAGAAATCGGATGAGGCCATATACCTGGAGCACCAGATCCAGGAGCCTGCATCACCCTATCAGGTCATGGCCGGCACCGTGCTGCCGGCTGTCTTGATCACCGGCATAAACTCCGATCTACCCGGGCAGATCATCGCCCAGCTTCGGGAGAACGTCTATGACTCGGTATCGGGGCGATATCTTCTGGTCCCACAGGGAACCAAGCTGATCGGGACCTACGATAATCAGATCTCCTGGGGGCAGGACAGGGTCATGCAGGTTTGGACCAGGATGATATTCCCGGACGGGTCATCCATCCTCTTGAACGGCATGCAGGGGACCGACCTTTCCGGGTATGCCGGAGCAAATGACAAAGTGAATTATCACTATGGAAGGATTGGAGGAGCTGTCCTTCTGAGTACGTTCTTAAGCGTCGGAGCCCGGCAGGCTGGTGGCAATAACTCTGAAGGCAACTATCCCACTACGAGACAGCAGATGGCAGGAGATGCGGCGAGCGGAGTCAACCAGGCCGGGCAGAAGCTCCTTGATCGTGAGCTCAATGTCGCTCCCACCATCGAAATCAGACCGGGATACAAATTCAATGTGATGGTGAACCGCGATATGATCCTGAGGCCGTATTCGCTTCAATGAGTGCCTGGATGTGGAGAAAAAAGCCAGAGCTGAAGGGCCTGATTCATGCACTCATAATAGTAATCGGATTTATGATTGCGTGTAAGGCCCTGAGCTACAAGATCATGTTCCAGATAACGCCGAGCCTCCCTAAGGGGATCTATTGGATCAACCAGCCTGACAGGATTGATGCCGGGATGCTCTGCGTCTTCGATGTACCTCATAATGTTTATGGCCTGATAAAATCCAGAGGATGGTTACCGGAACACTTAAGGTTCTATCTTATGAAGCCGGTGGTCGCAAAACAGGGGGATGTCGTAGAGGTCTCAGCGGCAGGGCTCTCCATAAACGGAAAGTACTTTGGACCGGTGAAGCAGTATGATTCGCAGGGGCTCCCGCTACCCAGGTTGTACCAGAAATACGTTCTGGGGCAGGGGGAGTTTTTCTTTGCCAGCACATACGGCAACAGCTTCGACAGCAGGTATTTCGGGAAAATCAGAAAAGAGGATATCAGATGGGTGGCAAGGCCCCTGGTTGTTTTCGGAACGATATAAGCCTTTCACGGAGAGAAATAGAACACAATGGAAAGACATCAGGTACAAAGCCAGAGTTATGAAGGGTTCGAGACATGGTGGAACCAGCTCCGCATGTCCGTCCAGATGCATACCAAGATAATAGCCATTCTCTTTTGCTTTCATGTGCTGATATTCTTCCTCGCCTGTTATTACAAATTTGATAAGTCCTCTATCCATACCGCCTCGCAATGGCTCATGGCGTATGTCATGTGGCCCACGGCGAAAATGAAATTCACCAACCCCAACGGCACGGTTGCATATGCCGCGGCCCAACAGATCGCGGCATGTGCTCCTTTACGAGACTATTCTATTGGAGTGCTCTACAAAATGCGGAACATCTTCTTCTGGAGTGCCGCAGTATATATTTTTTACATCCCGATCTGGATGTACTTCCATGACAAGGCAAAGGATCAGTCCGACCGGAAACATGTTCGGGGGGCGAGACTCAGCACGGTAAAAGAATTTGACTCTCTGGTGAAGAAGAGGGGAGAGGAGCCCGGCCTTCATATCGGCAGCGTCCGTATGCCCAAGTCTTTAGAGCCACGGCACACGTTCATCATCGGGGGCCCGGGGGCAGGGAAAACAAATTGTGAAGCTCAGATCATAGAAGACTTGAAGGAACGGAATGCACAAGCAATCGTATATGATTTCAAAGGGGATTACTTAAGACGTTTCTATGACCCGGATAAGGACATCATCTTCAATCCACTTGATGCAAGGTCCGTGGGCTGGAATCTCTTCAACGAGATCGAGACCTCCATGGATATAGATGCCATGGCCGCGTCCCTTATCCCCCATTCGATCTCGCAGCATGACACGTTCTTCCCTGATGCTGCCCGGGACGTATTCGCGGGAATTCTGTACTACTTGTACCATCTGAACATGAGGAGCAACAGTGACATATGGGATATGGTCACATCAGACGCCAGCCAGATCCTTCAATACCTGCGCAGCATACCGGAGGGTAGGGGGGCTGCCAAACATATTGAGCTGCCCGGTTCTACACAGTCGCAAGGTGTTTTCGGCACCTTGATGGAATACGCGAAGGCCCTCAAATATATGGCGCAAACCGATGGCCCGTTCAGGATCAAGGACTGGCTGCATAGCGGGGAAGGGATGATCTTTGTCACGAATTATTCCATCATCCAGGAGGCCTTGAGGCCCATCCTCTCCCTGTTTGTGGATCTGCTTGGGAGGCAGGTGCTGTCTCTGTCAGAATCAACGGACAGAAGGATCTTTTTCCTGCTCGATGAGTTCGGGACTCTGCAGAGGCTCCCAACGATCGTAAAGCTTCTGACCATGGCCAGGAGCAAGGGAGGATGTGTCTTTATCGGCATCCAGGACTATGGCCAGATCGACCAGACATATTCGAGCAATCACCGGCAGAGCATTATCAATGCCTGCGGGAACAAGATCATCTTCAACGTGGATGATCCGACCTCGGCTAAGATCAGCTCCGAGATCCTCAGCGAGACGGAATATGTGGAGATGAACAAGACCCGGTCCATGGGAGTGAACGACAACAGGGACGGGACCACCCTTGCGGAACGCACCAGGAAAGAAAGTCTCTTCCTCCCGGCAGAGATCATGAAGCTGCCTGATCTTACGGCCATTGTCAGATTCAAGACCTATGATCCCCTGATAACCAAGTTCGAGTACAGGGATTATCCGGATAAGACAGAGGGATTTGTTCTGCGAAAAGATCTTCTTCTGAAATCCAAGCTGACTGAGCCTTCACCTGATATCGCAGATGAGGACGTATCACCGGTTGTGTCATAAAAGGAGCTGGTTACATGGACTACAGGAAACGTGAACAGGAAATGAACAGCAGGGTTTATGACATGCTGACGAGCTCCTTCGGCCTAACCATTCAGGAATTGATGCGTGACAAGGATGTGATCGAGATCATGCTCAACCCTGACGGGTGTCTGTGGGTTGATAGGTTGAGCACAGGACGATCCTATACAGGGCAGGATATGAGCGTTGCCGATGCAGAAAGAATTATCCGGATTGTCAGCTCAAAGACAAATACCATTTGCAACGCTGAAAACCCGATTCTCTCCGCCGAGCTCCCGGGATCCGGAGAGCGGTTCCAGGGGATGCTCCCGCCAGTTGTGGAAAGACCCACAATCACAATTCGGAAAAAGGCCCTCATGGTCTATACACTGGAAGATTATGTTAACCAGGGGATCATGACCATCAAAGCAGCTGACTTCTTGAGAGATGCTGTCCGGGAGAAATTGAACATCCTGGTTGTCGGAGGGACTGGCTCCGGAAAAACGACCCTTTCCAATGCGATCCTGGCTGAGATTGCTCTATATGAAGATCGGATTGTGCTCATCGAGGACACGCTCGAACTTCAATGCGAGGTTAAGGATTGCGTCTCGTTAAGGACCTGTGATGCTGCGGATATCACATCCTTGCTCAAGGCAACCATGCGTTTGCGGCCTGACAGGATCATTGTTGGAGAGGTGCGGGGAGGGGAGGCCCTGGGCCTCCTGAAGGCATGGAATACCGGCCATCCTGGCGGGTTATGCACTATTCACGCGAATGGTCCGAGGGAAGGGCTCATCCGGATTGAGCAACTCGTCCAGGAGGTTGTGCCAGGAGTGCCGCGAAGCCTTATTGCCGCCACGGTCAATGTCCTTGTGTACATCAAGAGGGAAGGGCGGAGTAGGAAGGTTGAGAGCATTGCCATGGTTGAGGGTTGCAGGGATGATGATTATGTGTTGAGATTTCTGGAGGGGTAAGTGGAAAGGCGAGAAGGTGTCGTATCTGCTGCTCAGAGAAAGCTATTCAAGGTTGGCGACTGCTTTGTAAAGGTGCTCTCAGGAGAACCTCCTGTTGTGAATGATGGGGACCATGTGGCTGTGGCAGGGTATCTACGGCATGGGTTTATAACCCCATATGCGTGTCACAATATTACGAAGCAGATCATTTGGCACCAATCCTATAGTCTTCATTTTATGGCCGGCATCCTTGTGCTGCTATGCGGGGTTTTTGTGTTATCGGGTTCCTCGATTTGGCTGATAGTGCTCGGGTGCATAGTGAGTCTGATTGGCATGGTGATGATCGCCAAAGGGATTGTTATTCTCCGGGCAATAAGGTATGTATCGACTCCTCAAACATGACAAAGAGGTTGCCGTGATCGCACTAAAATCTTCTACAAGTGATGGATCTTCATTTCGCGTTTATGATGATGAAAAACTCTTGGGCTATATCCGAAAGCAGAGGGGTTTGACCGGAGATAAATATCTGGCATCAATTGACAGAAATGGAGAAGAGGAGAGCAACAAGAAAGATTTTGATAGTCCTGACGATGCCCTACAGTGGATTGAGAAACAAATATAAGCCCTCATACTTATACTATTTCGATATTTTGTAGATCATAAGTAAGGCACCTCTGATTATAAAGAATTCTCGCTGATATATCCAATCTGATAACAATGAAGAGTGCTTATAGAAATCTATGGATTGGTTATCCATTGATCGGGATTAGATCTCCATCAGCAATCTGCATTCCTTCTCAACCATCAATACCTCAAGATCTGTATTGTTATGATGGTGTCATTTTTCGAAAGATCATGGAATTATCTAAACACAAGAACAAGACGGTCAATTCTGTCAATCACTATAGGAGATTATTACTCTTATATATAGAAGCAGTCATCTTATCAGTAAATTGATAGATGCTTGTTTATAACAATTACATACTCATCAAATTCTTCGCTATTCAAAGATAAGAAGTGTTTGGTGGAATGTTTATGATCTTTTATAAATTCATTCAAACTATTCAAACATTCCCCTTTTATAATCTTTAGAAATAATATAGTAATAATATAGAGAGCTTAATATATAATGAGTGATGTGAAGACATTTTTACGTTGGGCAGGAAGTAAGAAGAGGCTCCTATCAAAAATACGCCCCTACTGGGGTGATGGTTTCACTCGGTATATTGAACCATTCATGGGTTCAGCGTCACTATTCTTTGCGATAGAGCCATCTAAAGCAGTTCTGTCTGACATAAACACAGCCCTTGTCGAAACGTTTTGTGCGGTGCGGGATCACCCTCGTGCTATATATAACCGATTAATGCGCCTGCCGTTGGGAGAAGAAGCTTATTATCGAATTCGTAAAGTAGAACCTTCGAGACTGCTTCCCATTGACCGAGCCGCACGTTTCATCTACCTGAACCGGTTTTGCTTTAACGGCCTTTACCGCACTAATTTGAAAGGGGATTTCAATGTTCCGTATGCCGCCTCAAAGACTGGCCAGTTACCTACACAAGACGACCTATACAAATCAGCAAAAGCCCTATCTTGCGCTTATATAAGTGCAAGAGATTTTGAGGAAACAATTCATGATGTTCAGCCAGGCGATTTCATCTACTTAGATCCTCCATTTGCTGTCAAGAATCGAAGAATCTTTCGCCAGTACGGACCGGATTCTTTTGGAACGGAAGATCTTGCCCGACTCTCTTCAGCACTTAGTGATATTGATCGTTGCGGTGCGACATTCCTCGTGAGCTACGCTATCTGTCGAGAGGCCATGGAAGCATTTAAGGGATGGCATATTCGACGAGCACAAACACAACGTAGTGTCGCAGGCTTCTCAAGACATCGAAGAAAAGCCATTGAACTACTCGTCTCAAACCGCGAATTACCGGAATAATAACAATATATTCAAATATTCAAACAGGGGCCACAATGATTAAACTTGCAATAATGAGTGATCTTCATGTGGGACTGGCAGCTCGGTCAAAAGATCTCTGCCCTAAGCCATCTAATACACAAAAGAACCGCCTCGCTAGATACAACAGAAAAATTGAAGATGCTTTTAAGCATAATTTTATCAAATTCGTTAAGGACAAGAATAACGAGATCTCTGCAGACTACCTTGTTCTTCCCGGAGATATTACCAGTGAAGCGAAACCGCCAGAAGTTCAACTCGCTTCAGAATTTATACTACAGGCAGCCGATGCTCTTGGTGTGGCACCCCATAAGATTGTTTTTGCTCCCGGAAATCACGACGTGGACTGGTCTGTGATCGATCCAAGTGATAATACAGGAGTGAGGTGGAGACAAAGATATACTCCAATAGGTGATGAAGGCTTTCATTTTAAGAAACTTGTGGACAAAGGAGAAGGTGACGTTTTCTCAACCCCGTATTTTGTAGCATGGAACTTTGATGATCTCCTTGTCGTTAGCTACAACTCGGCCAGCCATGATTCTCCCATTCACAAAGATGCTGCACATCATGGTCTTGCAGACCCTGATCATATTAAAAAGCTCCGTGATTACCTCACGGGTATAGGAACTGCGGATACTAGATTTCGTATTTTCATTGTTCACCATCACGTACATGATTTCAGCATGCCTATACCCCGCGACCCCGATTTCAGCCTAATGACAAATGCTGAAAGCCTGCTGACTCTTCTTCATGAGAGTTGTTTTGACATGCTCATACATGGTCACAGGCATCATCCACGTTTCGAAACTCACAGCACTCAAACTTATCCTCATCTCCCAATCCTTTGTTCCGGCAGTTTCTCTGTCGAGATCGACACCCGATGGACGGGAACTATAGATAATCAGTTTCATTTAGTAACAATAAATGAGAGATCAGGGTGCGAGAACCAAATCACAGGTAAGATAACAAGTTGGGCATATAATCACTCCAGAAAATGGTTTCCGAGTGAAGAATCAACAAGTGGCATTCACCACATTATTCCTTTTGGAAGCTATGTAATGCCTCATGAACTTGATGCACGTCTCGAGCCCTTCATTAGACATTGGCTGACTAATCATGAATATATACTATGGAGGCATATTGTTGAAAATTTCCCAGAATTGGAACACCTCCCTCTTAGCAGTGCAATTGCGGCATTTGATAGGATAGCAAGTCTTTTTAATAGGAAGAGCATGCATAAAACCTTAAATGATCTTATTCTATACTAGGAGAGTCAAGCTATGGGAAACGAACTACCAAAACATAGACGAAACCTCTTCGAAATCGAGAATGCACGGAATCTATCTAGGCAAGAATTAGTTGATACTTTCATACCCACACAATCGTTTTGGCGCCTTCTATCAGCAAAACATCATGTGGTTTTTGGGGCTCGTGGCCAAGGCAAAACAGCGTTGGCAAAAATGTTGTCCCATGACCATCTCGCCTTAATGGCACAGAGACGAGATGAACCACGCGCTCGATCAGCTGTTATCAATCAGGAATTTATCGGGATCTACCTTCCTACACGTCTAGAATGGGTTGGGGGCTTGAAAAATAAGCCTTGGTTGAACGAGAGGGAACAAGAAGAATTCTTCCAGTGGCATCTCAATATAGCCAGTTGTATAGCTTTTACTCCAATAGCAAGGAGCTGTATTAATACTTATATTGAGGGAAAAGCAAAGCAAGCGGAAGCCGAAAGAGAATTATCGCTACAACTATCTAGAGATTGGATAAATAGACAGGAAAACAAATTCGATGACCTTCTGCAACTTCGACGCCATTTGGAGTATACTGACTATCAAAAGCATATTCAGATCCTGCACAAACGAGCGACAAACCAAATCACTGAAGGTGATATATCAGAGGGAATTGCTTTTGCTACTGACCTCTTTTCTCCTTTGAGACAAGGAATACGGCGACTTTCACATCTTCTTTCAATAAACACTAATTGCTCATGGCTTCTCTGCATTGATGAAGCAGAGTTCCTTGATAAGATTTATCAACGTATAATAAATTCACACATGCGTGCCTACCCAGATAACTTATTCATTAAAATGACAACCATGCCATACTGCCATTATACGCTTGCAACAAATATTGGACCGGACTTGGTAAATGGACAAGACTTTGAATATTTGAATATGTACTCAGACCGGGTTTTTGAAGCCCGTGCTGATGGAGAAAATGAAACAATTGGGACGCTATTTGGTAGGACTCTCTTCAATAAACTTATCGATGCCTCTGATATCCAATTTCTAGATTCATATCATAGGGAGCCACCGAATATTATGGATGTTTTAGGCGAGAGCAAAATACTCGATCCACATCGCGAAAACTGGGGTGTTGAATCTGAAAATATGAAATTACTAGAAAAGTATGCATCACAAGAGACTGTTGCTCGTGCGAATAAGTTGGCCGGAACTAGTAGATTCCGTGATGAGATAAGTAGGAAAATACATGGTGCATTGTTGCTCCGCAAAGAGGTTGACGAATGGAGAGGAAACAAAGCGTTAAAGGTATATTCTGGAGCAAGGATGGCCATTCGTTGCGCAGATGGCAACCCAAGATACTTAATCAGGATATTTAATGCACTTCTTATGATTCGTACTAAGAAACAAAAGGCCCTTATGGCTAAAGGGCTCAAAGTGAACAAAATTTCAGCAATGGATCAAACTCGTGCCATACGTACATTATCTTCTAATACATTGAACCAAGTGAGCGGGTTTGTTGATATCGGACCTGAATTATACTCGTTTATCTGCATGCTTGGTGAGTATATGAAAGATTCTCTCTATGAGAAACCGCTAACTACTGATCAAATAACCTCGGTAATAATTGATGATACTTTGTCGGAAAAAGAGTTGGAACTCATACACGCCGCAGTAGGTAATGGTCTCTTACATCCGAACGTTAATAGTTCGAATCCAGACGAAATGCCTTTGCGAGAAGGAACGTATCGTCTGACCTATACTCTCGCACCTCATTTTCTTCTTTTGCCAAGACGTGGGAAAGCAGCAACACTCTCAACAATCAAAAAGTTCAACAATATGGTACGAAAAAAGAAATATCCATTAAAGAGTATTGAGCATGATCAACTTTCCTTGTTCGATGTAGGAGATAAATAATGAGATCTATCCAAGTGATCGATACTGATTTTGATTCAGTGTGCGAGGAACGATACGATGTCTCATTGTTCTCCAGCGGATATGAATCGAGATGTATTCATATACCCCATTTCATCAATCCCTGTACAGTTACTAACCCGCTTGTTTTAGGTTTCATGGAGGAACCACATTCAGGAAAAAGAGATGATAATGATAAGTTTTATCGAGAACAATGGAATCTTGACCCCCTTCCATTGAGCAGAGATGACGAGAAGCCAATCTATGAGCATCTTTACAAACACACACGTTTACATCAAGTTAAACGTCCCATTAAGATCCTTATGGACTATTCATCCATGTCACGCCTCTGGTATGCTGCGGTTCTGAACTGGGCTCGTTTGGGAACCTGCCCCAAGGATATAATTATTGATTTCATATACTCAATGGGCAGATATGAGGAGGATGAGAATCAGCCTATGGTTATCCGTGGAGACATGCCTTCCATACCTGGATGTGAAGGTCGTGCTTATCGTTTACGAGAGTCAGTTGCAGTCTTTGGGCTTGGATCTCATGGGATGACCGCTCTTAGTGTTCTTGATCGGCTTGAGGCAGACACTGTATATACCTTTCTGGCTATAGGTGGATCATCGGAACATATAGAGAAGATAAGAAATAACAACAAAGAACTTATAAATAGCCATAAAACAAAAGGTAATCTCGAATTACCCTTGGCAAGCGTAGAGAACTGTTACCGCCATCTCGCGGAGACCATTGCACCCCATCGGCCTGACGGAGAAATAACGCTTGTACCAATGGGACCCAAACCGCATATTCTAGCCTCAATCCTTGTTGCAATGCGTTTTCAGGAAGTCGCTTGTCTTCGAGTCAGCGGCGCGCCTGCCCCACAAGATGTAAATCCTACAGGTGACATTGTGGCAACACGTGTAATTGTGAGAGGGGAACCTTAATAAGTTCAAGTTCATAGAATATTTCAGGTGTTATTAGCTCATTGAACTGAAAGACAGATTACAATAAGATCCCGCATAAATATAAGTACATATATCTGCAATTGATGATCGCTTTCAAGATGACTTGAAAAGTATAGGTTGTCGGAATATATCTGTGCTTTTAGGGCATTATGTATGGTCTATAGATAATGGCACGTAATGTTATTATTTTGGCATTTGAAAATTAAGAAATTATTGGTCTCCTGCTATCGAATGCACCAGCCCATCAAAATACGGAATGGGCATTATCTACCAGAATAGTGCCTATTGATCTATATCAGTTTATCCTGCTTAGAAACCCAACCTTGCAAGACCCTGGTTATGGTTTGTATATCCTCTGAGATGAGGCTCTCCTGCTGCTTTGAGAGGTATGTTGTGAGATACTTTATATTGACCACAGTGATTCCTTTAACCGGCATACGAACTATTACAAATGCCCGAGTAAAACAGAGGATTGGCTTTACTGCCCATTCCCTTGAAGTCTGCCTCTTAAGAAAATCTCTGAGTTGATAGGTTTGGCTCCATGTCTGGTTCAAGAAATTCTTAGGAGGTTGAACACCATCCAATAAGAGGGTATCACCTTGGGCATCAATTTTTCCTTTATGGCTCTTTGTTTCCACAAGAAAGATCCCACCTGGACCTACCGCAACATGATCTATGTTAAAGCCATCGAATGCAATGTCATGAAAAACATGATAGCCCTCCGGAAGATTCATGAGCCTTTCAGCAACCACTTCTTCAGCACAGGCACCACGATCAGCATCTTTTGCTCTCTTCTTTATGTAAAGACCTTTCTTTTCTATGTGATCTGCAACCAGTTTGATAACAACGGCAAGGATTATAGCGGCAGGAAACCCAAGTTTGACCACGGTATTAAGGTTGGAGAGTAATAGAAGACCTATAATAAAGAGCAAAGCCGCGTAGATTGTCACCTTCTTATAACGCTGCTGAGCCATTTCACGAGCGTTTTTTCCGGCTGTTCCGTGACTGTTCATCATGCTCTATCCCTGCTTATAAGTTAAGGTTCACCATAAAGGCAGATACATTATATCGGCATATAAAAAAATCAGGTCAATTACTGACCTGATAAAGAGGAGGTTCTATGGAGATGAATCTTGAAGAACCTATATTCCTCATCGACGTGAATCGGTTTCGCAGTGCCCGGTTATTATCACTCAAGTTCTTTAGTTTTCACAATCCCAGTGAGCCCAGAATTCAAACGTGAGGGTATAGGGAAGCATCCTCGCGACACAGCATGAAAGCACGTCCACATGTGATTGATTGTTTGGATGCCCCCCTGCGATCAATTTAATGCAATGCAATGGTTATAGGATAATGAGCGGGAGGGGAAAGTCAAATGAGTAATGGTTATGGTTGCGGATATTCAGTATAGGGGAAGCGCAGCAGGAAGCACGGGATCTTCAGGAGGGGTCAACCAGAAACTACCTCAAGTAATATTTAATTATTCAACCAGTCATAATCTGGTTTTCAGTAAGCCTTAACGATGGGCAATTCTGCCCATGAAGTGGTAAACCTTGCAGATTTTCTTGTTTGCCTCATCCACCAGGGCCTCGTGAATCCAGAGGCAGCATGAATAAGTGTTCCTCTTCCCCATCGTCGATTGACTTCATCCATGGTCTTCATAAGGGCTAATTCTCTTTCTCCCTCTCGTGAAGAATGGAACAGGTTCATTTGTACCTGGCCACGCTGTACGATGCCTGAGAGCATGACTCCAACCTTCCGATAGGCAGGACCCTTGTGATAGACACGTTTCAAGAGAGCCTTGGAGTAACGGATAAGATCAGGGGTGTAGGCTGTTGCCACAGGTATGGCCGTAGAACAGATACGGGTTTTGGGGTGCCCATCATTGAACGGGAATTCCATGAGTATTACCTGGATAAATGATGCCGCTGAGTTCTGTTCACGAAGCTTTTCCGCTGCCCTGGCAATATATGCTGCTGCAGCCTCCTTGAGTTCATCAAGACTATATACCTTGCGCCCGAAGGATCTGGAACACATGATGGATTTCTTTGGCTGCACTGCTTCATCAAGAGGAATGCAAGATGTACCTCTCAACTCCATAACCGTACGCAGTCCAACAATGGTCATGTGTTTTTTCACCCATTCATCTGGTGTATTTCTCAGATCCAAAGCTGTTAGGATTCCATGACGTCTGAGGAGTTTTGCATATTGCCAGCCGATGCCCCAGATGTCTCCCACTTCGATATCGGCCAGGGATTCTTCAATCCGGTTTGAGATATCGAACACCCCTTCATGCTTAGGCACTTTCTTAGCGATCTTTCCCGCTATTTTAGCCAGGGTTTTTGATGGACCTATACCTACTGACACAGGTATGTGAGTGCTTATCTTTACGGTTTCCCTTATGGTCGTCCCATATTTGGTGAGGTCACCAGGTATGCCATCAAGATCCAGGAAGGCTTCATCTATGCTGTATATCTCCATGTCCGGAGAGAATGTTGAGAGTATCTCCATGACCCGGCGTGACATGTCACCATACAAAGGGAAATTCGATGAGAAGACATACACCTTGTGCTTAGTTATGAGATTCTGGCACTGATGAATGGGCTCGCCCATCTTGATGCCGAGACCCTTGGCTTCGTTGGACCTGGCAATGATACATCCGTCATTATTACTGAGCACTACAACCGGCTTATTCTCAAGGTTAGGGCAGAAAATACGCTCACAGGAGGCGTAGAAGTTGTTACAGTCAATGAGGGCAACTCTGTTCATGCTTACTTTGTCTTACGGAATATATGCAGTCCGCTCGTAACCACACCCCTTACTTCAAGGTCCATATTGTCCGTGATTTCGATAGGCGGGTATTTAGGATTCCCTGCAAGCAAGAAGCACTTCTTGTTATCAGGCTGACAATGGAACGTCTTGACCACAAACTCTCCATTGATCATAGCAATCACAACATCACCGGACTTAGGTTGGAGTGACCAGTCCACGATGAGGATATCTCCGGATTGAATACCAGCTTCAATCATGGAATCCCCTTCAACCCTTACAAAATACGTAGCTGCAGGATGAGCTATAAGAAACTCGTTCAGATCGAGATGCTTATCAATGTTATCCTCAGCAGGAGAGGGAAACCCAGCTGATATACGTACCTGATATAGAGGCAGCTCAAGCCTGGTCTTTGGTTCATAGTCCCATATCTCAGTGACATGCATTTCATTGGTCCTGGTCATAGGGTAAAGATTCTATCACTCCACCGGATCAGAGTAAAGGATGGGACAGAAGAGAATACAATAGCTGTATGGACTTTTCAAAGGACCCTGATATCTATAGGTGTATCAACAGGAGGTAAAGAAAACCATGTGTGGCAGATTCATCCAGATATCTGATCCCGAGAAGATAAAGGTCAGTATCCCTGACCTGGAGATAGATGATACTGTGCGTGAGAAGTTCAAGCAGCACTATAACATTGCCCCTACTCAGGACATCCTCACAGTGTTGAATACCTATCCTCCCAAACTTACTTTCACCCATTGGGGTCTGGTGCCTTTCTGGGCAAAGGATAAGAATATCGGATACAAGATGATCAATGCCAGAGCTGAAACCCTTATGACAAAGCAATCATTCCGAGAACCACTAAAGAAACGTAGGTGCATAGTCTTCTCTGATGGGTTCTATGAATGGAGTGTGGATAAATCAAAGACACCTTACTTCATTCATATGAGATCCGGAGAGCCGTTTGCTTTTGCCAGCCTATGGGATCATTGGACTGATAAGGAGACTGGTGAGACTATCAACTCAAGCACCATCATCACTACAGAGGCCAATCCACTTATAGTTGGAATCCATAACAGGATGCCAACTATACTTGATCCTGATCATTACCAGGTGTGGCTGTCTCCTGAACCTGTTCCACAACAATTACTGTTGGAATGTCTCCATCCGTATCCACATGAGAAGATGGAAGCATATGAGATCTCAAGGCTAGTAAACAGTCCACGAAATGATTCAGCGGAGATCATTAAGCCAATTTGAGATGTTTAAAAAATGAGGACCGGGGCGAAGCCCCGCCGGCGCTAGGAGAGTAGTGGGGGCTTACGCCCCCTTCAATATTAAGCATACCATGAGCAATACATTTTTTCTCCTTCCTTCCATACTCCGATGCTCCCATGTTTTGAGGGTATGTAATGATGGATATTGTCATCTGAACCCATGTAAACCTGTATTGTCTTGGTTATGGGGTCACCGGTGAAATGGTCAGGATCGGGAATTGTTTGCCCACTCATAGAGCCTGTTGCTTCGACAATCTGGCCTGCTATTGGCCTTAAGGTTACCGACCGAGGGCCTATCTTGACTATCTGATACCAATCAATATTGGTCTGATCATATCCCCATGAGTCATAGACTATCTGATCCACAGTATACGGGTTTACAAACTGCTCCCGTGCCTTCCGATTTCTTTCTATACGGTCGGTCTTTCGTTGGTAGCGAGCATCAGCTTGTCCTTTCACATAATCGATGTACTTTCTAGCTGCAGATTCTACCTCTCCAGTTTTAAAGAAACTAACTGAGGGCCTCCGAGCGTTCTTACGATAAACATATACGGCGATCCCATTCTCTTTCACATGATAGATGATCCTGATGTCCTTGTATGTTTCCTCTTGCCGGTTGTTCTCTTCCATGGTTCCCTCCTTAGATTTATAGCTCCTGGAGATCTTCCCCCAAAAACCATTTTTTTCCTGACCCCCTTCACAAAGCGCTGAGGGGTTAGAAAAAAATAAAAGGATGGTTCTGTTCTATCTTAGAAGGGACTTGTATTTAGGACCCATGGAGCGCTGCAAGCGGAGTGACAACTTCGTTGGCATGACGGTTTTAAGGCAAGCGGAATGGGTGAATGGTCCCCTGGGTCCCTGGGGAACTAGGGGGGTAGGGTAAGGGGGGGGGCGATTTTTCGGGCTTTTGCTGATCCTTAAAGATGTAGTCAATCTATCGGCTATAATATTAAAGGAAGAGAGTGTCCCGAATTGGCTTTACGCTTGCTTTATTAGAGGAAGAGAGAGCTGCGCTTAGCATTCCTGGCGTGGACATTTCATGTCTATTGACGACCGAGAGGAGTTGGTCAATGTAGTCTTCAATGGTTTGACCTTCTTCGATCGATTCATATCGGTAGGTTTCCAGCATATCACCTATCTGATCAGCAATTACCGATCTTATATCATGGATAACGCCAGCTTTTTCATCCTGGAGGGAAATCTTACTAAGATACCTATCTAGTTGTTTCTGAGTGAGTACCCTTTGATCTATCTTATCCAAAACTACCAGATCACGTCCCGCTGGTTCAAGAATGAGGATATCCTTGTATTTTTCTTCCTTCTGTCGGTAGAACTCTGCAAAAAGGTCCTGAGATTTTTTCTTGGATCTAACGGCCTCATTCTTTTGTTTGTATTGTAGTATTGAAGCGTTCATAAGGTAACTCTTTTCAGTCTTCAAAAATGTTCCCCAAAAAAACAATTTTCCTGAACCCCTTCACAAAGCACTGAGGGTTCAGAAAAATGATTAAAAAAAGACTGCGAAGCTACCATTTGCAAAGTCTTGATCATCTGGACACCTGCAGCGCTGCAAGCGGAGTGACAACTATGTTGGCGTGACGATTAGATGGCGAGCGGAAGGGGCAGCAGTGCTACATAGAGATAAAGTTGAAATGTAACATCTGTGGGAGATTTTATGTCGGAGCATATTTATCAGGGGAGAACACAGTATTCGGAAAAATTGAACGCTAAGACTGGCGGTTGGTTAGGGACTATATCCCTTGTTTTGATGTCTGATGTGGAGAACTAATACATCACAGATCAAGGTCTTGCCCAAACTGAAGATTTCTTAACAAAACATCTACTATTTCTTGTCTGATTCAAGCTATTGATTTATCGAAGAAATCAATTATATTAGAAAATCGTCTACCCCAACTTCCGTTTTACTCAGACAACCTACAACACTCGTTCCATGAATTCACCAAGGGGGTGCCTTAAAGCCTCCGCAGCCGCAACAAGCAAGGTCTTCAGAGTACTTCTCCCGCTGTCAACGCCATCGATTGTTTTGAGCAACGCAGGCACAGATATGCTTGGAGAGTAAAACTGAAAACGGTTCTGAGCATGCCTACGCCAGGAACCAGCGAAGCACCGAGCAACGTGTCGATTGAAAAGCACTTGACGGGCGACACTTTTGTCGCTCATAAGCCCTGAAGTCAAAAAAGCTTGAAATTGCAAAGTTTTTTCGGGGGGTAACATACCCTGTAATAATCGGGCTGCAGCTCCACAACGCATGGTCGATGGAGATGCAGTGTCAATGGTGGCTGGTTGAAGTAAATCAGCAGGTAGTGAGGCCCCCTTGAGGAGCAACCGAATATTGTTCGTCAGAACAGCTTCTTCACCGAGGAGTTGGTTACTCACATCGAGCCAGAGCTTCAAGTGAGCTAGCAAATCTGCGCCTGTACAAATAACACCAGCACACAGCAGACCAAACCAGCTTTCAGGAGCAATTGGAAAACTTGATTTGGGTACATCATCTTGATCCAGCAGGGTCAGGCCCTGTTGCATGTTAACTGATAACTCAGCTGTAGCTCTGTCGAAGGCCAAAAGAGTCTCAATGAAACCAGCCCCTGCGCCAGTGGAATAAGCCAATGCGAGTTTTGCTTCAATCGCAAACCATCGAACAACGAAGTACCTTGAAGTCTCCAACACTTCCAATTCCTGAGCAATCCCTGCCGGTTCCTTCTCCAATGTCGAAACTAGGTGCAGAATTTGAGCTCGGGTTATCTCGCTACGAGCGACTTGCCCGGGCTCGATCTTGGAGACTTTCAGATCGGGTGAGCTAGCATATCCTGGCTCAAACTGTGGCTCGATCTGAGTTGTCTTCCACAGGCTATTCTCGATTGTTCTGTAAACCGCAAAAGCTGCTCGTTGCACTGCTTCCCATCGTTCATCATCTTCCACCGCAGCCTCTGCTGGTAATAACAAGACAGCTTCTGCCAATAGCCTTGCCGCGATGGCCTGGTCTCCTGTAAGTGATATTGCTAACGCTGCATCCACCTGAAGTCCGAATTTGGTTAGCGCAAAGGAACCTGGCTGAACGGAATTTGCAGCGTTAAGGAAGATTTGTCCTGCTTTATCCCATTGTTTGAGTCGAGCGGCACTTATGCCAGCTCGTCGATAGGCAAACGGGTCGAGAGTAGTTCTGCTGACGGGGTCATTGGTCAACTGATCCCAGATCTCAAGAACGGATTTATCATCTTGTGCGTGAAAAAGGACGTTGGCTCGCTGCTCCATGAGCACGACCGACGGACCGAATGCCATCTCGGCTTGTTCAAGTACAGAGAGAGCCTCTTCACTTCGTTTAAGGTACTCTGTCAGAATGATTGCTCTGGCTTTCGCAGCTTCTCGGCCAAATCGAGGTGAGGCTCGTCGCTTCGCGTACTCTTCTATACGTTCAAATAGCTCTATCCAGGGATTCCAATCCTTAATTTGTTCATGTGCAGTGGCCCATGCACTATGTACGAATGCACCTAAGCTCTGAACGAGAGGCCATTCCAGCATTGCATCAAATTGCTGCCTAATGTCTTCTGTTGCAACGTTATCCAACCAGTGCAACAATTCGTCGAGGTTGCTCAACTCGCGAATGCTTCGACTGGCATAAAGAAATATTACTTGGGTTATTGTTCCACCTTTGGGCATACCGTCTTCTGCATTGGCATTTTCAAAAAACTGTATACCCAAATTTGAGTGAGCATCTAAAATCTCCCTCGGTAGCGTTGGAATTCCCATGATGGCCTCAAGGCGAAATTTGAGCGGTATCTTGGAATTATCTGTAAAGCTTGCAGAGTGCCACATCATCGCGTGGCTTATGGCCTTGGCCATAGGGTGCTGAATCCGCTCAATGTCATCTTCCCATCGTGCACAGATTTGAGGTAAGCACTCTGTATTCAACGTCAATGCAACCCGAAATTGTAACCCTCTCAGAATCGCCCCGGCCATCGCATCATCCGTGATGGATTGTCCGGTCTCGAGTGCGACAAACGGCAGCCATAGGAGTTGTCGCTCAACTTCACATTTTGCATCTTTACCATCTATTAATTGGAGTCGTATCGCTGTCTGGGCGAGCCGTCGAGGTTCACCTCCAATGTATGCGTGGAAAAGAAGTGCGGCAGCCTCAAATGAGTCAAGTGTGTGTTTGGCTAGGATGGCGTCATGCAGGCAGATGTGTGCCCATTTGCGTTTCTCCGGAGACCAGACATCTATCGCGACTCCGCTGAGTAGCGCCGTAGTTCGAAACCACTGACCTTCGACCAGCTCAAGCCATTTCCCAGTGAGATTGTCGAGGACATCCCCCCCGTTTGTAAGCCCCTCAACGGCCTCAGCCAGTCGAATCGCAATTGATCTGTGCATTAGTATGGAGCATTCAGAAACCATATAGACAAACTCAGCAATAGGGCCAGGCACAGAGTCGCTGAGTAGCTGTCTGGCCATCTGATGAACTGAAGTCACCGCCGATGATTGTGTGACGAGGTCAGTTGCATTAGGTCTTGGCCAGTTGCGAGCAGCAATTTCGGCTAACCGAACCTGGACAAGTTTAGGATGGCCTCTCGTCCACGCCGTAATGAGAGTGCTCCAGTACTTGGCAATCTCATGTGGACAACCGTGTTCGATGCACAAAGTCTCAGTTTCATCGGAACTGAGCTCAGGTACTTCGAGAAGCTCGATGTCGTTGAAATCCTGTACAATGGCCGAGTCGCTAGTTCCCCCTCGTGCGGTAAGAAGGATGCCTCGCCCTGAAGAACAAGCTCGATGCAAGACCAACGCAAGCGAATCTCGATAGACACGGTGAGCCGACGGGCTGATATCCAGGTCATCGATAATAATTAAACTTGGGCAATACCCACTTTCGATTTGGCCTGCTAGTGCGAGAAGCACGCTGTCGACTTGGTCGACCATTCTCTCGGTTAGATTGATCCACCATGCCTCAGGGCACAGAGTTGAAGTAACAAGCTGTGCAGCTGTTGTCTTACCCTTGTAAACTGTACCAGTCAGCAAGACGACCTTGCGATGCTTGACCAAATCCTTCAGACGATGCGTGAGTGCAGGTCTTCTAAGTAGAGGCTCGGGCGGTCTTGGTGACTTCTCAAGCAAGAGATTAAGTAATCCCAATCCAGGCTGTACTTTAAAAATCAAAGCTTGGAGCTGATCCACCGCCACCGGTAGGTATATAGTGCTTGCTGTTTCGACCTGGCGAAGCAAATCGCCTCGGGTCAGATACCTTCTTGCAAGCGAGGGCTCCACAATAATCTCCCAGAAGCGGGACTCGAGATACTTTCGCACGGTTGGAATTAAGGCCAAAGAGCGTCGTTGATTGCTAAGGAAGACTGAGATACGGTCGTCAACACTTCGTTTGACTACATCAAGGTCCGGCTGATTGGTGAGCCAATGAAATCTTTGGATAAGACGTTTCTGGGCATGTTCTGGTGTTGTAGAAGTCAGGAACGCCTGTAACGGGCTGCTTTTATCCAGTTTTGAAATAAGGTACTTTATCACAACAATGGCTAATTCGAGATTAGTCTGAGCTGCTCGCCAAACCTCAATGCCTTTTAAACCATCAAAGTTAGCATCCTGTTCCATAGCAATGGAGCTGGTGGTCAGAAAGTGAAAGTCGATTTGTCGGTTCGATTCTTGGCTGGACAGGGTCCAGAAGTTCTCTAACGCCTCATGCGCTTTGGCGGTACCTAAAGAGATAGTCCCCATGTTCCGCTTGACTTGAACTGTGATAGCGGAATCAGTCCTGACAATGTCGAAGTCTTCTGCGCCTTCAAGGTAGATGACTTCATCTGCATCAACTAACCGGAGCCATGCATCAATAGACCACCAAGCTTGATATACGTCCCCATAAGTTGAAGATACAGCTTGCCGCCGAGGGTCCCCAGCTAGTTGTTCAGGAAGACCTGTGATTTTTGCAAGAATATCGTCAATGTCTGGCAGACCACCAAGTCTAGATTCATGGTCAGGCATATCTATAATCTTTCTCTAATACCAAGGGGCGGGGTGATGTTCTCGTATTCTGAATACCGGTACGAAAACCTGCAATGGAGCCACCATTGAAATAATACAACATTAATGGTGTTGAGGAGAGATCTTTCATCTCATTTTTCACCCAAAAAATAACTAAACAGCACTTCTGGAACAATCCACCATTATGAACCGAAGTATAATTGAAGTATATCCGTATATTGAGTCCGTGGCAATATGCTATTATAATTCATAAACAACATGGTTCTAGTGTAATACTTGTGAGCAGGATGAAGTAATAATAGCTCGTTGACCTTGACTGGAGATAATGTGCCATACACAACGCTTCCCCCATACTGAATATTTCTTTTGATAATCTCTACAAGTCGATGAACAGGATAGCCTTTAGATTTCCTGTAAAATATTGCTCATAATTTGAGCTACATCGCATTATTTCAGAATCACCTGCATGATTGCATCTCCCCAAAATCGTGATGGAAGAGTAGGTGGAGAGAAAATGCATTAATAGCTATACAAAAGGTATCTTTCCTATAGCGATATGTGTTATAGTGATTATCTGAGAGGGGTTGGAATGGGTGAAAATCAGCATCAAATCGCTATACGAAATAATTCTTATG
>Ga0187849_1000460_pt1 | contig 55128 bp, 57 predicted proteins | sample June2016WEW_4_10_2_FD_132412 | JGI IMG/M metagenome (GOLD analysis project Ga0187849, IMG submission 132412) | Peatland microbial communities from SPRUCE experiment site at the Marcell Experimental Forest, Minnesota, USA - June2016WEW_4_100 | ecosystem: Environmental > Terrestrial > Soil >... | reverse complement strand
CGATGTGATCCGCAGCGGCAGCGTGATCGGGAAGGCCCCGATCGTGAGCATGCCGCACTGGGGCGGGATCATCCCGCAAGGCGACGTCACCGCGCTGATCGCCTACCTGAAGACGCTCAAGTAGCCGCGCGCCGCAAGAGTTCCCGGTCGTGCGGCACTGAGTGGACGCGGCCACAAGTACGGTTGTGCGTCTGGCGGCCCGCAAACGCGGCGCATGCCGTTGTCCTCGGTCGGCCGCATACCTGCGGTATGCGGCCTCCCTGCGTCCTAGGCCTGCTTGGTTTGCGAACCGCCCGCACGACGTTCCGAAGGAGATTGCCGCTCCGCAAGAACCGCAGAGTTCCGATCCCTCGGACGGGCGCAGCGGCAGAGAGCGGCTTGACAGAGCTAACGCCGTTAGCCATACTCGGCTAACACTGTTAGCTGCGCAAGCCCAGGAGGAGACCCCGATGCAAATCACCGCCGCCGTCCGGGCCCGGAGCTCCGCCGGCCGCCTCGCCTACGCGACGCTCACGACGATCCTGCTGACCGCGATCGTGTTCGAGGCGGTCGAGCACGGGACGGGCTACTGGCAGATCGCAGTCTTCGGCCTCGGCCCGGACATCGCGCTCTTCTACAGCGCGGGCGCGAAGCTCGCGAAGGGGCAGCTCCACCCGCGCGCCGTTCGCCTCTACAACGCCCTGCATCGCTACTGGCCGGCGCTCGCAGTCGCAACGCTTGCGTCGTTCGGCCTGCTCCCGCTCGGCTTCTTCGTCGGCGCCCTTGCCTGGGCGTTCCACATCAGCCTCGACCGGGCGCTGGGCTACGGCCTGCGCACCCGCGACGGCTTCCAGCGCCCCTGAGGATCTCGGCGTCGGACGGTCGCTGACTCGTTCACCCTTTCGGGGGTACGACGGCCTCCCTACGGCCCCGATACCACACACCATGCGCGGGCGGCTTCTCATTCTTGCTGTGCTGGCGATCAGCGCCGCGATCCCGGCTGTCACGCCGGCGGCCGCCTCGCCGACGTCGCCGACATCGTGGGCTACTCAGGCGAACCAGGTCTGCGTGGTCTGGCTGGCGAAAGCCAAGAAGGAGTTCGGCTCGCCGGTCACCGCGGCTCAGCTGTACGCCTTCTCCGTCAAGGCAAAGACCCTCGAGAGCCAGGAGCTGGCCGTGCTCGAGCAGATCCCGGGCCGGCCCGCGAGCGGGACGCAGGCACTCGCAGCGGTCAAGGTGGACATCGCCGAGGTGGGCTCTGCCATCAGCGCATGGAAGCAGGGCAAGGCCGCGCTGTTCGTCCAGACTCTCAAGGCGTACTTGAACGACGGGCGCGCGAAGGCCGCATTCGCGGCCGCCGGCGCGCACCAGTGCGGCTGACGCGCTAGTCGCCTTGCTTCGGGACGGCGCGCACGGCGTCGTCGAGCGTCGCGCCCGAGCGGCCGACGGCGAGGCCGACGAGATAGCAGATGATCGGCGCGTTCGTCCGGTCGCCGGTGTCGTGTGCGGCGATACGGGCGAGGTCGAGGACCGTCTTCTCGTCCTGCTCGGTGAGATCGAGCCCGGCGCGGGGGGCGCCGGTGGCCGCTGCGACGGCGTCCGCGCTGGCGGAGAGCCACTCGTTCATGGCGCGATCCTAAGCGTCTCGGGGGCTCGGGACCGCGTCGCCCTCCTCGCGGCAGGCACACTTCGCGGCCGTGAGCCCTTCCGTGCCCGTGAGCGGATCCGGTCGCCGGGTGGTGGTCACCGGCCTCGGCGCTGTGTCCCCGCTCGGGCCGGACGTCGACACGACGTGGCGCCGCCTGCTCGCCGGCGAGGGCGCCTGCGGCCCGATCACCGCGTTCCCCGCCGAGGACCAGCCCGTGCGCATCGCGTGCGAGGCGTCCGAGTTCGAGCCGGGCAGCTGGCTCGACCGGCGGGCGCTGCACCGCACCGACCGCTTCGCGCAGCTCGCGGTGGCGGCCGCCCGCATGGCCGAGGCCGACGCCCGGCTGGACGTCGCGCGCGAGCCGGAGCGGGTGGGGGCCTCGATCGCGACCGCGCAGGGGGGCGTCGCAAGCCTCACGGCCTGCTGCGCCGGAGCGGCGGCGGCGCGGATCCACCCGAGCCTCGTGACGGCGTTCATGCCCAACATGGCGGCGGGCTGGGTCTCGATGGAGCTCGGCATCCGCGGCCCGGTCGGTGCGCCTTGCACCGCGTGCGCCGCCTCGGCGATGGCGCTCGGTGAGGGCTACGACGCGATCCGGCTCGGGCGGGCAGAGGTGATGCTCTGCGGCGGCAGCGAGGCGGGAATCACGCCGCTCGCGATGGCGGGCTTCGCCGCGATGCGCGCGCTCTCGCGCTGGAACGACGATCCGGTCCGCGCGAGCCGTCCTTTCGACGCGGCTCGCAACGGCTTCGTGATGGGGGAAGGCGCCGCGGTGCTCGTGCTCGAGGAGCTGGAGCACGCCCGCACGCGCGGTGCGACCGTCTACGCGGAGCTCGCGGGCTACGGCGTCAGCTCGGACGCCTACCACATGACCGAGCCCGATCCGATCGGCGCCGGCCAGGCGCGTGCGATGCGGGCCGCGCTCGACGACGCCGGCCTCGACCCGGCCGATGTCGACTACGTGAACGCGCACGCGAGCTCGACCGAGATCGGCGACGCGACGGAGACGGTGGCGCTCAAGCGCGCGTTCGGCGAGGAGAAGGCGCGCTCGATCCCCGTCTCGTCGATCAAGGGGGCGACCGGGCACTGCCTCGGCGCCGCGGGCGCGATCGAGGCGGTGGCCACGGTGCTCGCCGTCCGAGACGACGTCGTTCCGCCCACGATCAACTACGAGGTCGCCGACCCGTCCTGCGATCTCGACTACGTGCCGAACGAGGCCCGAAGCGTCCCCGTGCGGGTCGCGCTCAGCAACAGCTTCGGCTTCGGCGGGCACAACGCGGTGCTCGCCTTCCGCAAGCCCTCGATCTGAGCCGCACTCCGGCGCTCAGGCGAGGATGCGGACGGCGGTCTCGACCGGGCAGCCGCTGCGCAGGAGGCGCGCGGCCAGATGAAGGTCGACGTCGGGCCGGCCGCTGAGGAGCAGCGCATCGCTGCTCGGGTAGCCGGCGCGTTCCAGCTGCTGGAGCCGCCACCGTCGCACCCAGTCGAGCGACTCCGAGGGTGTCGTGAGCGTCGTCGACGTCATGCGACCATCATGCCCGAAGGAGCCGATGGCGCCGTCGGCGCTCTCCCGCGACCTCTGGGGGCCATCCGCGGAGCCGCGCTGCGGGAACGCCGCAGCACGCAGCCCAGTGCCGCTAGCCGAGGATGAGCTGCGCGAGCACGAGCTTCGCGATGATCGCAACGGGATAGACGCTCGCGTAGCCGAGGTTCAGCTCGCGGTCGTCGTCGAGCTGCTCGGCGGCGAAGGCGAGCACCGCCGGCTGGGTCTGGGCGCCGGCGATCAGGCCGGAGAGCGTCTCCGGCGCCAGCCGGAGCAGGCGTGTACCGGCCAGGAGCAGCAGGGACACCGCCGCGCTCGTTGCCACGAGCCCGGCGAGGAAGACGTACGCCGACGACGGGTCGGACAGCGCGGAGCCGAACGTGCTGCCCGCCCGGATGCCGATGCCGGCGAGGAAGACGACGACCCCGAACTGGCGCAGCGTCAGCGACGCGGTGTACGGCAGCTGCCAGACGAGGGGCCCCGTGCGGCTGAGCGCCCCGAGCGCGAGGCCGACGAGGAGCGGGCCGCCCGCAAAGCCGAGTTCGAACGTCCCGCCGCCCGGGAGGGGAAACGGAATCGCTCCGAGCGCCAGGCCGGCCGCGATGCCGAGGCTGAACGAGAGCACGTCGATCTCGCCGAGCGCGCGATACGAGTCGCCGAAGAACCGGGTGACCTCGGCCATCCGGTTGCGGGGGCAGACGACGCGCACGCGGTCGCCGAGCTCGAGCTGCATCTCCGGCTCGGCGACGAGGTCGACGTCGCCGCGCCGCACGCGCGTGACCGTCGCCTCGTAGCGGCCGTCCAGGTCGAAGTCCGCGAGCCGCCGCCCTGCGACGCGCCGGCTCGAGACGACGATCCGGCGGAAGTCGAGCTCGTGCCGGTCGAGCTCGATCCGGTCGCGTGCCTCGTGGCCGAGCTCCGCGACGACCTCCTCGACGTCCTCCGGCAGGCCGACGACGCTCAGGACGTCGCCCGGCTCCGGCGCGACCTCGTCCGTGGCCACCGCGAGCGAGCCGCCGTGCCGGATCCGGCCGAAGGTGACGGCCGCCGGGTGGCGCTGCCGCAGCTGCCCGAGAGCCGCGATCGGATGGTCGACGACGACGCTCCGCGAGACGATCGGCGCCCGCTTCGTGCGCCGCCGCCGCAGCACCATCTGCACGGCGAGCAGCGGCAGCAGCACGCCCAGCGGGTAGCTCAGCGAATAGCCGATCACCGGAGCGGCGGCGACCGTGGCGGGCGCGTGCTTCAGCGACTCGAGCAGCGCAGCGAGCGCGGGCGTGTTCGTCTGGCCGCCGGCGAACGCGCCCGCGACCGAGGCACGCGTCGCGCCCGTGACGACGTGGATCAGAAAGGCGCCGCCGGCGGCGGCGGTCAGCGCGACCAGCATGACGGCATTCGCGGCGAGTCCGCGCCGCCGCAGCACGCCGACGAAGCCCGGCCCGCACGCGAGGCCGGTCGTGTAGACGAAGACGGCGAGGCCGAGCACCCAGATCGCCTCCGGCAGCGCGAGCTTCGAGTCGAGTGCACCGAGCGCGATGCCGGCAAAGAGCACGGCGGCGACCCCGAACGAGAAGCCGCGCACCCGGATCCGCGCTCCCAGCACACCCACCGCCGCCACGACGAAGAGCAGCAGGACGGGGTTGTCCTCGAGGACGCGCACGCTCTCAGGGTCGTCGCGCCGTTGTCGGCTCGCATCGGTGTCCGGCCGTAAGCGGGTTACGGCAAGAACACGACCCGCCCCCTGTGGTCGCCGCGGATGGCGGCGCCGCGCTACGGCCCCATTATGGGCGGGAGATGGCGAACGAGACGGTCTTCCGGCGCTATCCCGGCAACCCCGTCGTCACGGCGGCGGCGGTGCCGCGGGCGAACAGCATCCACAACTCGGCGATCGTCAAGCGCGGCGACGGCGACTACGCGGGCGTCTTCCGCGTGGACGAGATCAGCATGGACTTCACGCTCCACGTCGGCTTCAGCACCGACGGGATCGACTGGACGATCGACCCCGAGCCGCTGACGATGGAGAGCGGCGACCCCGAGGTCGTGATGACTGCGCACAGCTACGACCCGCGGCTGACACGGCTCGGCGACACCTACTACCTCACCTGGTGCAACGCCGGCGCGCAGGGGCCGGCGATCGGGCTCGCGACCACCGAGGACTTCCGGACGTTCAGGCAGTGGGAGAACATGCTGCCGCCGCCCAACCGGAACTGCGTCGTCTTCCCGCGCACGATCGGCGGCGAGTACGCGATCTACCACCGGCCGTCGGACCGCGGGCACACGCCGTTCGGCGACATCTTCTACGCGACGAGCCCCGATCTCGTGCACTGGGGCCGGCACCGCTTCGTGTTCGGGCCCCGGGACGGCTGGCAGTCGCTGAAGGTCGGCCCCGGCCCGCATCCGATCGAGACGGACGAGGGCTGGCTGCTCATCTACCACGGCGTCTGGCAGAGCTGCAACGGCTACCTCTACTACGTCGGCGGTGCGCTGCTCGACCGCGACGAGCCGTGGCGCGTGCGCTACCGCACGAAGGACTATCTACTCGCGCCGACGGAGCCGTACGAGCGGGTTGGCGACGTGCCGAACGTCTGCTTCCCGAGCTCGGCCGTCGTCGAGGGCGACACGCTCCGCCTCTACTACGGGTGCGCGGACACGTGCATCGGCATGGCGGAGGCGAAGCTCTCCGAGCTCGTCGAGTTCGTCAAGGCGCACAGCTACTAGTGGACGCGGTCATAAGTTCGTTCGTGTCTGGCGGTTCGCAAACCAAGCAGGCCTAGGACGCAGGGAGGCCGCATACCCGTAGGTATGCGGCCGACCGAGGACGACGGCATGCGCCGCGTTTGCGGGCCGCCAGACGCACAACCGTACTTGTGGCCGCGTCCACTACGACTATTTCTCGTCGAGCTGGAGCGCCGCCGAGTTGATGCAGTAGCGCAGGCCGGTCGGGTGGGGCCCGTCCGGGAACACGTGGCCAAGGTGACCGCCGCAGCTCGCGCACAGCACCTCGGTGCGGCGCATCCCGTAGCTGACGTCGGTCTCCTCCTCGACCGCGTCCTCGCCCGCCGGCGCGAAGAAGGCCGGCCAGCCGCAACCGGAGTCGTACTTCGCCTCCGACTCGAACAGCTCGGCGCCGCAGGCGGCGCAGCGGTACGTGCCCGGCTCGAAGACGTGGTCGTACTCGCCGGTGAACGGCGCCTCGGTGCCCTTCTCGCGCAGCACCTGGTACTGCTCGGGGGTCAGCTCGCGGCGCCATTGCTCGTCGGTCTTCTCGATCTTCGGCATGGCTAACGATTAGCAGCCGCGGCCAGGTCGAGGGGGAGGTCGACGAGCTCCACGTCGGGGGCGGAGGCGGCGCGCACCGCGGCGAGCGACCCCGGCGCGTCCCAGGGGTTGCCGTTGATCAGCCGCTCGCCGTGCAGCCCGCGGCGTCCCACGCCGTGACCGTAGCCCTCCGTCGGGCTGCGATCAACCACCGGGTACGCTCCGTGGCATGGCGGCGACGGCAGCCGAGCCGAGTAGGCCTGCGCCGCGCGTGCGGTTGATCTTCGGCGCGCTGATGCTCGTCATCCTGCTCGCATCGCTCGACCAGACGATCGTCGCTACCGCGCTGCCGACGATCGTCGGCGACCTCGGCGGGCTCCAGCACCTCTCCTGGGTCGTGACCGCCTACCTGCTCGCGGCGACGGTCACGGGCCCGCTCTACGGCAAGCTCGGCGACCTCTACGGCCGCAAGGGCGTGCTCCAGATCGCGATCGTCGTCTTCCTCATCGGCTCGGCGCTCTGCGGCGTCTCGCAGAACATGACGGAGCTGATCTGCTTCCGCGGGCTCCAGGGTCTCGGTGCCGGCGGCCTGATGGTGATCACGATCGCCGTCGTCGGCGACATCATCCCGCCGCGCGACCGCGGCAGGTATCAGGGGCTGTTCGGCGCCGTCTTCGGCGTCTCGACTGTGGTCGGGCCGTTGCTCGGCGGCTTCTTCGTCGACAATCTCTCCTGGCGCTGGATCTTCTACGTCAACCTGCCGGTCGGCGCGGTCGCCCTGTTCGTGATCGGCACCGTCTTCCACGCGCATGCCGCGCGCGTCGAGCACAAGATCGACTATCTCGGCGCGGCGCTCCTGGCGGGCTCGCTCTCGTCGATCGTGCTCTTCACGAGTCTCGGAGGGAGCACGTACGCGTGGGGATCGGCGCCGATCGTGCTGATGGCCGTGCTCGGCGCCGTCCTGCTCGGGCTGTTCGTGCTCGCAGAGCAGCGGGCTGCCGAGCCGATCCTGCCGCTCGAGCTGTTCCGCAACCGCATCTTCTCCGTCACGAGCGGCATCGGCTTCATCATCGGCCTCGCCCTCTTCGGCTCGGTCACGTACCTGCCGCTGTTCCTCCAGATCGTACGCGGCCAGAGCCCGACCCACTCGGGCCTCGCGCTGACGCCGATGATGGCCGGCCTGCTCGTCACCTCGATCGCGTCCGGGTGGCTGATCAGCAAGTTCGGGCGCTACCGGCCGTTCCCGATCGTCGGTACGGCGGTGCTGACGGTCGGCATGGTGCTGCTCTCGCGCCTGAACGTCCACACCTCCTCGTTGGACACGTCGCTCTACATGGTCGTGCTGGGGCTCGGGCTCGGGCTGGTGATGCAGGTGCTCGTGATCGCTGTGCAGAACGCGGTCGACTACCGGCACTTGGGTGTCGCCACCTCCGGCTCCGTGCTCTTCAGGCAGATCGGCGGCTCCATCGGGATCGCGATCTTCGGCGCCATCTTCATCAACCGCCTGCACGCCAACCTGGCCAAGGCGCTGCCGCCGGGGACGCACGGCCCGAGCAGTCCGACGCCTGCCGTGATCAGGCAGCTGCCGCCGCCGCTGCACGAGAAGTACGTCGGTGCGTTCGCCACGTCGCTCCATTCGGTGTTCGTCGTCGCCGCCGTAATCGCCGCGGTTTCGTTCCTCCTCACGTGGCTCTTGCGCGAGGTGCCGTTGCGCAAGACGACGCGGCCAGCCGAAGAGTCGCCGGCACCCGCGGAGGCGGTGGAGATCGGCTGACCGCCGAGCTCGACCTGCTCGACTGGAAGCGCCGCGTCTCCGACCTCTACGCCGAGGCGCGCGAGATCGCCGGCAGCGCCGGCTCCGTGACGCGCTTTCGCCGCTTCGGCCGGGCGCTGCTTCCGTTCGGAACGCTCGAGCTCTACTGGCTCGAGGGTTACGGCGGCGGCGTCTTCCTGCCCTTCGCGGACGGGACGACCGGGCGCGAGACCTACGGCGGCGGCCGCTACCTGCTCGACACCGTCAAGGGCTCCGACCTCGGCACCGACGGCGGCCGGCTCGTGCTCGACTTCAACTTCGCCTACAACCCGTCCCTGCTCGTACGACGGCCGCTGGGCCTGCCCGCTCTCGCCGCCGGCGAATCGGCTCGGCGTCGAGCTCCGGGCCGGGGAAAAGGCTCCGCCGGCCCCAGACGTCTGATTCTCCTGCTACGGTGTGGCCACGGATGGCACAAGGCCGTCCCGTGAGATTCCAGCTTCTCGTTCCTCCTTCGGCGGTTTCGAGTTGTGTGATCTCGAACCGCATTCCATGAAGGAGTCGAACATGCAGGAAGGTTTCAAGGCGCTCGGCGTGAGCGCGGCCGTCGAGCACGCGCTCGCGGCCCGCGGCATTGTCGAGCCGTTCCGCATCCAATCTCTCGTCTTGCCGGACGCGCTCGCGGGACGCGACGTCCTCGGAAAGGCGCCCACGGGCTCCGGCAAGACAATCGCTTTCGGCATCCCGCTCGTCGAGCGGACGCCGGCCGGTGGGAAGACCCCGTCGTCGCTCGTCCTCGTGCCGACCCGCGAGCTCGCGCTCCAGGTCGCCGAGGAGATCGCCACCCTGGCAGCCGCGAAAGGCGTCCGCGTCGGCGTCGCCTACGGCGGCGCCCCCGTCGCGGCGCAGGCGAAGCGGCTGCGCGGCGCGCAGATCCTCGTCGCCACGCCGGGCCGCCTCTACGACCTGATGGAGCGGCGGCTCGTCTCGCTCGACGCCGTGCACGCGCTTGTTCTCGACGAGGCCGACCGGATGCTCGACATGGGCTTTCGCCCGCAGGTCGAGCGGATCGTCCGGCGCCTGCCGCAGGACCGCCAGACGATGCTCTTCTCGGCGACGCTCGACGGCGAGGTCGGAGACCTCGCGCAGGCGTACACCCGGGATCCGTCGCGCTACGAGTACGCGCGGGCGGTTGAGGCAAACGACGGCGTGATCGAGCATGATTTCGTGCCGGTGACCGTCGACGACAAGATCGACCGGCTCGTCGAGCTGCTCGACGCCGAGGAGGGGCTCTCGCTCGTCTTCGTGCGTACGAAGCGCGGCGCCGACCGGCTCTCGCAGAAGCTCGCCCGGCGCGGCGTCGTCGTCGTCGCCATGCACGGCGATATGCTGCAGGCCCAGCGCGAGCGCGCGCTGGCCACGTTCCGCGACGGCCACGCGACGACCCTCGTCGCGACCGACGTCGCCGCCCGCGGCCTCGATCTCGAAAAGATCTCCCACGTCATCAACTTCGACCCGCCCGAGGACGACAAGGGCTACGTGCACCGCGTGGGGAGGACCGGCCGTGCCGGCCGCTCCGGGCGTGGCAGCACCCTCGTCCTGCCCGAGCAGCAGGCCGACGTCAGTCGCGTCGCCGCCCGGCTCGGGCATCGGGAACAGTTCGAGCGCACCGGGATGCCGAGCGCGCGGTCCAAGCTCGTGTACACGAGCCGCCGTGGTCGCCGCTCGCGCTGGTAAGCGTGCGCGCGTACGAATGCAGCCGGGGGAGGTGACAACTATGGCAACCGGAACCGTGAAGTGGTTCAGCGACGAGAAGGGGTACGGCTTCATCACCCCCGAGGACGGCTCGAAGGACTTGTTCGTCCACCACTCGGGCATCGCCGGCGAGGGCTTCAAGTCCCTCTCGGAGGGCGCGAAGGTCGAGTTCGAGGCGACCGAGGGGCAGAAGGGCCCCCAGGCGACGAACGTCCGCGCGATCGCGTAGCAGTCCCGCTGACAACGCAGTTCGAGAGGCCCCGGCGACGGGGCCTCTCTCGTGGTCCGGCGACGGTTCCGCTTGACAGTTGCTTATTCCTAGGATTAGCGTTCCAAACACAACTAACCCGATGAGAAAGGGTGGACCGCCTCGATGCGCCACTTGCTCGCCCTCTTGACCATCGCCGCCGCGCTCGTCGCGACCTCTGCCGCGTCGGCCACGCCGAACGGGAGCCGCGACACGACGCTCTCCGTCATCGGATACTCGATCCCGACGAACGTCTTCCCGAAGCTCTTCACCGCCTACCAGGCGACCTCGCAGGGCCAGGGTGTCAAGTTCACGAGCTCGTTCGCGGCATCCGAGGTGCAGAGCAAGGCGGTCGCCGCCGGTCTGCCGGCGGACGTCGTCAACTTCTCGATCTCGACCGACATGGACCGGCTCGTCCAGGCCGGGCTCGTCGACAAGAGCTGGAGCGCGAACCCCTACCACGGGATCGTCTCGAAGTCCGTCGTCGTCTTCGTGCTCCGCAACGGCAACCCGAAGCACATCCGCACGTGGGACGACCTCGTGAAGCCGGGAGTGCAGGTCGTCTTCCCGAACCCGTTCAGCTCGGGCGGCGCACGCTGGGACGTCATGGCGGCGTACGGCTCGCAGCTGCGCGAGAAGAAGACGCCGAAGCAGGCGCAGGCGTATCTCGCCCAGCTCTTCCAGCACAATGTCTCGCAGGACACGAGCGCGCGCAACGCGCTCAACACGTTCCTGTCCGGCAAGGGCGACGTCCTGATCGACTACGAGAGCGACGCGAAGCTCGCCCAGTCGCAGGGGAAGCCCGTCTACTACCTCATTCCGAAGGCGACGCTCCAGATCGAGACGCCGCTCGCCGCCGTCAACGGGAGCAACAAGGCTGCGGCACAGCAATTCGTCAACTGGCTGTACACGCCGGCCGCGCAGACGATCTGGGCGCAGAACGGCTTCCGCTCGGTCGTACCGAGCGTGGAGAAGAACTTCCTCGCGCAGTTCCCGCCGCGGCCGCAGCTGTTCACGATCAAGTACGTCGGCGGCTGGGACAAGGTGAACACGCAGTTCTTCGACCCGACGAACGGGATCGTCGCGAAGATCGAGCAGGGCCTGGGGGCCTCCACTGGTTGACGTCGTCGCACGGCTGCCGAGGGCGCGGCGACGCGCCCTCGGCGCCCCGACGCTGAGCAGCGGGCTGGCGCTCGGCTACCTCAGCGTCATCGTCCTCATTCCGCTCGCAGCCCTCACCGTGAAGGCCGCGCACGGGGGCTGGCACCATTTCTGGCAGGTTGCGTGGAACCCGGAGTCGAAGGCCGCGCTCGAGCTGACTCTCGGCCTCGCCGGCGCGGTCGTCGGAGTCAACACGGTCACCGGCACCGCGCTCGCCTGGACGCTCGTCCGCGACAACTTCCCCGGCAAGCGGTTCGTCAACATGCTGATCGACCTGCCGTTCGCGCTGCCGACGATCGTCGCCGGCCTGACGCTCCTCGCGCTCTACGGCCCGACCGGAGGCGTCGGCATCGACGTCGCGTACACGCGCTGGGGCGTGCTGATGGCGCTGCTGTTCGTGACGCTGCCGTTCGTCGTCCGCACCGTCCAGCCGGTGCTCATCGAGCTCGACCGGGAGATGGAGGAGGCCGCCGCCTCGCTCGGCGCCAACCGGCTCACGATCTTCCGCCGCGTCGTCTTCCCGCACCTCCTGCCGGCGCTGCTCTCCGGCGTCGCGCTCGCGTTCGCGCGTGCGGTCGGCGAGTTCGGGGCCGTGATCCTCATCTCCGGCAACCTCCCCTTCAAGACGGAGGTCGCCTCGCTCTACGTCTTCCAGCGGATCAACAGCGGCGACACGACGGGCGCCTCCGCGCTCGCCGTGCTGCTGCTCGTGATCTCGCTCGGCGTCCTGCTCGCGATCGGCGCCGTCCGGCGCTGGGCCACCCGCCATGACCGTTAGTGCTAGACACGGAATCCGCATCTTCTCGCTCGGTTACCTGACGCTGATCCTCGTCGCGCCCGTCGGGCTCATCTTCTGGCGGTCGTTCGAGCACGGCTGGCACCCCTTCTGGGCGGCGATCGCGAATCACGACGCCGTGCATGCCCTGAAGCTGACGCTCGAGATCACGGTGATCGTCGTGCCGCTGAACACGGCGTTCGGCATCCTCTGCGCGCTCGCGATCGTGCGCCACCGGATTCCGGGCATGGGGCTCGTGAACGCGATCGTCGACCTGCCGATGGCGCTCTCGCCGGTCGTCGTCGGGCTCTCGCTCTACCTGCTCTACGCGCGCGACGGCTGGTTCGGCTCGTGGCTGCTCGGGCACGGGATCCAGATCCTGTTCGCGCTACCGGCCATGCTGCTGGCCACGGCCTTCGTCTCGCTCCCGTTCGTCGTGCGCGAGGTGGTGCCCGTGCTGCGCGAGATCGGCATCGAGCAGGAGGAGGCCGCGGCGACCCTCGGCTCGTCCGCGTTCACGACCTTCCGCCGGATCACGCTGCCGGCGATCCGCTGGGCCATCGCCTACGGCGTCGTGCTCACGACGGCGCGGTCGCTCGGCGAGTTCGGCGCCGTCAGCATCGTCTCGGGCGGCATCGCGGGACGGACGCAGACCTTGACCCAGTACGTGCAGGCGTCGTACGAGAACTTCAGCATCACCGGCGCCTACGCGGCGTCGGTGGAGCTCGCAGTGCTTGCCATCGCGACGCTGCTGGCCATGACCATGCTCAGACCGCGACGAGGGGGACACGATGGCAATCGAAGCGCGTAACGTCACGAAGCGATTCGGAAACTTCGTCGCGGTCGACGACGTCTCGATCTTCGTCGAGAGCGGCTCGCTCACCGCGCTGCTCGGCCCGAGCGGCAGCGGCAAGTCGACGCTGCTGCGCGTGATCGCCGGGCTCGAGGTGCCTGACGCCGGCGACGTGTACATCTCCGGCAAGGAGGCGACCGCCCTCGCGCCGCAGAAGCGCGGCGTCGGTTTCGTCTTCCAGCACTACGCCCCGTTCACGCACATGACGGTCTGGGACAACATCGCCTTCGGGCTCTCGATCCGCCGCCGTCCGAAGAGCGAGATCCGTGCACGCGTCGCCGAGCTGCTCGAGCTCGTGCAGCTCACCGGTCTCGGCGGGCGCTACCCGGCGCAGCTGTCCGGCGGCCAGCGGCAGCGCATGGCGCTCGCCCGCGCGCTCGCGCCCGAGCCGGAGGTGCTTCTGCTCGACGAGCCGTTCGGCGCGCTCGACGCGCGTGTGCGCAAGGAGCTGCGCGAATGGCTGCTCCGCCTCCACGACGAGATGCACGTGACGACGATCTTCGTCACGCACGACCAGGAGGAGGCGCTCGAGCTCGCCGACAGCATCGTGGTCATGAACAAGGGCCGCGTCGAGCAGATAGCGCCGCCGCGGCAACTCTACGACGAGCCGGCGAACGCGTTCGTGATGAGCTTCGTCGGGCCGGTGAACCGGATCGGCGACACGTGGGTGCGGCCGCACGACGTCGAGCTGCGCCTCGAGCCGAACGGCTCGACGCATGAAGCGCAGGTCGAGCGCATCGTGCGGCTGGGCTTCGAGACGAGGGTCGACCTCGTGCGCGACGACGGCGAGCGGATGCACGCGCAGCTGACGCGTGACGAGTGCGACGAGCTCGAGCTGGCGCGCGGGGACATCGTCTACGTCCGCACGAGGCGGGCAAAGAGCTTCGCCTGAACCTCCGCGACCAGGTCGCGACGACGTCGCGACCTGGTCGCCGCCGTCAACGCCGAACCCACGCATCCGCCGGCTGGGTGAGCTCCATGACGTGCGGCGGCAGCTCGCCGCGGGCGACGTCCGCGACCGTGACGCGCTCGAGCACCGCGCGAACGCTGGCGCGCACCGCGACCCACACGTCGCGCAGCCGTGCGGCGGATCCCTCGTACTCGAGTGCGTCCGGCGAGACGCCGCGCACGTTCGCGAGCGGCCCTTCGACGGCGCGGATCACGTCTGCGAGCGCGATCTCGTCCGCGGGCCGCGCGAGCAGGTAGCCGCCGGCGGCGCCACGCCGGCTCTGGACGATGCCGGCGCGCTTCAGCTCGGAAAGGATGTTCTCGAGGAAGTTGATCGGGATCGCAGCCGCCAGGGCGATCTCCTCCGCCGTCCGCGGGCCGGCGTCGCCCGCGGCCAGCTCGACGGCGGCGCGGACGGCGTAATCGGCCTTCGCGGTCGTGCGCACGCCCGGATTATGCTGGCCGGACGTGCCTGAGCTCCCGCTCACCGGCGGCTGCCTCTGCGGCGGCGTGCGCTTCGAGGTGACGGAGCCGCTTCGCGACGCCGGCTACTGCCACTGCACGCGCTGCCAGCGGCGGACGGGAAGCGCCGCGTCGGTCTCCGGCGGCATCGTGCCCGGCTCGCTGCGCGTCGTCTCGGGCGAGGAGCTGATCACGGACTACCGGCCGTCCGAAGGCTTCGTGAAGGTGTTCTGCCGCGCGTGCGGCGGTGCGCTCTGGAGCCGCCACCCGGAGAACCCGGACGTGATCGCGATCCGGCTCGGCACCTTCGACCGCGATCCCGGAGTGCGCCCCTCGTGGCGGCAGTTCGTCGCCTACGCTGCGCCGTGGGAGCCGATCCCGGACGACGGCCTGCCGCGCTTCCCCGAGCGCCGCGCGTAGCTGTTCCGCCGCTGACGCGGGCTGCGCGCGCCGCTCAGATCATGTAGTCCGGCTGCTCGCGCCAGAGCCCGTGGTCGGGCGTGTACGGCGTGGGCCGGGAGAGGCCGGTGGCCCGCTCGAGCTCGGCGACGCGGTTGAGCAGCGAGATCAGCGTTTCGCCGAGGACGTCCGGAAGCTCCCCGTGGTCGAGGTCGGACGCGACGTGCCGGTCCCGCCGCTCGACGATCTCGCCCGGGACGCCGACGACGACCGAGTCGGGCGGGACGGGCTTGACGACGACGGCGTTGGCGCCGATGCGGCTTCGGTCGCCGATGGTGATCGGGCCGAGCACCTTGGCGCCGGCGCCGACGACGACGCCGTCGCCGACAGTCGGATGGCGCTTGCCCGGCGCGAGGCTCGTGCCGCCGAGCGTGACGCCGTGGTAGAGCGTGACGTCGGTACCGATCTCCGCCGTTGCTCCGATCACAACGCCGGTGGCGTGGTCGATGAACAGGCCGGGCCCGATGCGTGCGGCCGGGTGGATGTCGACGCCGGTGACGATCCGGGCGAGCTGGGAGACGCAGCGGGCCGCGAGCTTGAGCCGCACGCGCCAGAGTGCGTGGGCGATCCGGTATCCCCAGATCGCCCAGACGCCCGGATAGCAGAGGACGACCTCGAGCCGCGTGCGGGCGGCGGGATCGCGCTCGAGCGCGGCCCGGACGTCCTGACGCATGCTGTCGAGCATTCCCCGCCTCTCAGTCCTCGGCGAGGTCCGCGAACAGCGGGGTGCTCAAATAGCGCTCTCCGAACGACGGGATGACGACGACGATCAGCTTGCCGGCGCTCTCCGCTCGGTGCGCCACCTGCTCGGCGGCCCAGACGGCGGCACCGGACGAGATCCCGACGAGCAGGCCCTCCTCGCGGGGGAGCCGCCGGGCGGTCTCGAGCGCGTCCTCGTCGCGCACCCGGACGATCTCGTCGTAGATCTTCGTGTTGAGCACGCCGGGGACGAAGCCGGCGCCGATCCCCTGGATCGGATGCGGCCCCTTCTCGCCACCCGAGAGGACGGGTGAAGCGTCGGGCTCGACCGCGACGATGCGGACGTCCGGCCTGCGCTCCTTCAGCACCTCGCCGACGCCGGTGATCGTGCCGCCCGTGCCGACGCCGGAGACGAGCACGTCGACGCGCCCGTCGGTGTCGCGCCAGATCTCCTCGGCCGTCGTCCGCCGGTGCACCTCGGGGTTCGCCGGATTCTCGAACTGCTGCGGGATGAAGTAGCGGGGGTCGGAGGCCGCCAGCTCCTCGGCCTTGCGGATGGCGCCCGGCATCCCCTCGGCGCCGGGCGTGAGCACGAGCTCGGCGCCGTACGCGCGCAGCAGCTGCCGCCGCTCTTTGCTCATCGTCTCGGGCATCGTGAGCGTGCAGCGGTAGCCGCGCGCGGCGCACACGAACGCGAGCGCGATCCCGGTGTTGCCGCTCGTCGGCTCGAGCACGATCGTGTCGGGGCCGATCTTTCCGGCCCGCTCGGCCGCCTCGATCATCGCCACGCCGATCCGGTCCTTCACGCTGTGCGCCGGGTTGTAGAACTCGAGCTTCGCGACGACGTCCGCACCGGACTCGCGCGAGATGCGGCGCAGACGGACGAGCGGCGTGTTCCCGACCAGCTGGGTGACGTCCTCGGCGATCCTCATCGGCCCCCCTCGCTCAGGCCGCGTCGCGGCCGCTTCGTGTCACTACAGTTTTAAAAGCGACTCGGGGCGTGGAAATCGGTGATTCCCCGTATCGCGAGGGTCAGAGTGCGACGAGCCGGGTGCCGGTCGCCTTGAACGTCGCGTAGGCGACGCCGCCGCGCGCGAGCTCGAGCCGGCCGGCGGACGCGGCTGTCACCTCCGCCGTGAGGGGGCCGATGCGGACGCGTACGCGGTTGCCGACCTCGAAGAGCGAGCCGACCTCGCCGCGGACGACGTTCAGCGCCGAGTCGGTGGCGTGCGCCCGGGCCACCGAGACCTCCCACGGATAGACGACGACCCCGACCTCGCCCTCACCGTCGTCGGTGGAGAAGAGCTGCTCGCCGCTGCCGAGCCGCACCTCGGTAAGGCCGTCGCCGGCGCGGCGCGCCGTCCCGTGCAGCAGGTTCGCGCCCGTGAACGAGGCGACGAACGCGTCGCGCGGCCGCGCGACGAGCTCGGCCGGCGACGCGAGCTGGCGCACCTTCCCGTCGACGATGACGCCGACCTCGTCCGCGAGCGCCGCTGCGTCCTCGTAGTCGTGCGTGACGAGCAGCGTGGGGAGGCCGAGGTCGCGCAGCAGCTCGCTCAGCTCGCTCCGCACCTCCGCCTTCGTGTGCGCGTCGAGCGCGGCGAGCGGCTCGTCGAGCAGCAGCACGGCGGGGTCGCGCGCGAGCGCGCGGGCGATGGCGACGCGCTGCTTCTCGCCGCCGGAGAGCTCCGCCGGGTGCGCGTCGGCGAGGTGCGAGACGTGGAAGCGCTCGAGCAGCTCGTCGACGCGGCCGCGAGCCGCGTACGCGACGTTCGCGCGCACGGTCATGTGCGTGAAGAGCGCGTACTCCTGAAAGACGAGGCCGACGCGGCGTTCCTCGGGGCGCCGGTCGACGCCGCGGTCCCTGTCGAGCCAGACCTCCTCGCCGAGCGCGATCCGGCCCGAGCGCGGGCGGGCGAGCCCGGCGACGACGCGCAGCGTCGACGTCTTGCCCGCGCCGGACGGCCCGACGAGCGCGACCGTGCGCTCGACCTCGAGGCTCAGCTCGAGATCGAAAGCGCGAAGCGGGAGGGAGAAGTCCGCCGAGAGGGCTGCCATTGCAAAACGAGCTTGATCGTCAAGAGGAGAGCCGCGCTGATGAGCACGAGCAGGGCGCTGACCGCGAGCGCGATCGTGAAGTTCACGTCGAACTCGGCATAGACCGCGAGCGGCAGCGTCTGCGTCACCCCGCGCAGGCTGCCGGCGAACATGATCGTCGCGCCGAACTCGCCGAGGCCGCGCGCGAACGCGAGCGCCTCACCGGCAGCGAGGCCGCCGCGGGCGAGCGGGAGCACGACCCGGAAGAACGTCTTCACCGGGCCGGCGCCGAGCGTACGCGAGGCGGCGACGAGGTTCGGGTCGATCGCCTCGAAGGCGGCGATCGCCTGGCGCATGTACAGCGGGCTGGCGACGAAGGCGACCGCCAGCGTCACCGCGGCCTGCGTGAACGGGAGGCTCGTATGCAGAAGGCCGGCGCGCCCGAAGGCGGCGAGCAGGCCGATCCCGGCGACCGCGGGCGGCAGCACGAGCGGCAGCTCGACGAGCGTGACGAGCGCGGACCGGCCGTGGAAGCGTCGGCTCGCGAGCACGTACGCCGTCGGCGTCCCGAGCACGAGGATCAACGCCTGGGCGATGAGCGTCGTCTTGAGGCTGACCACGAGCGCGTCGGTGACGACGGGATTCGAGAGTTGAGCCGCCAGCCGGCCGGGCGAGACGTGCGCGAAGATCGCGACGATCGGCAGCGCGAGGAACGCGAGCGCGGTGAACGACGCTGCGAAGACAACGGCCGCGGCGAGCGCCCGGCGGATCACTTCGTCGTCTTCGGCTTCACGCGGGGCAGGAAGCCGGCCGCGAGCAGCTTCGCCTGCCCCGCCTTGCTCATGACCTCGTTGACGAACGCCTGCGCCGCCGACGCGTTCGCGCTGTTCTTCACCACGCAGATCCCGTACTGCACCTTCGGCTGCGCCCAGGCGGGCATCGTGAGGACGGTCACCTGCCCCGGGACCGTTTTCGCGTCGGTCGAGTAGACGAAGCCGGCGTCGGCCTCGCCGAGCGCCACTTTCGCGAGCACCTCGCGTACGTCGGTCTCGTTGCTGACGACGTTGTTCAGCACGCTCGTCAGCGCCATGTTCTTGAGGATCTGCCGGGTGTACGAGCCGACCGGCACCGCCGGCGCGGCGACGTCGAGCTTCAGCCCGGCCTTCGCCAGGTCGTAGACGCTGTGAATACCCGCCGGGTTCGACTTCGGCACGATCAGGACGAGCGTGTTCCGCGTGAAGACGACGGGCTGCGAGCACAACCCCTTCTGGAAGAGCTGCTGTGGGAGAGTCGTGTTCGCGGAGGCGAACACGTCCGCGGGCGCGCCGAGCTGGATCTGCGCGGCGAGCGTGTTCGAGCCGGCGAACGAGTACTTCGGCGTCGGGTCGATCCGCGGGAACACGTCCGTCAGCGACGCAGCGGCGTAGACGGTGATCGTTGCGCGGGTGCGCGCCGCGGCGGTCGCTGCGGTGGCGAGCGCGAGCGCGCAGACGGCGAGCAGGGCAGCGGTACGCATCAGTGCTCCACCATGATCGATGTCGACTTCACGACCGCGGTCGCCGCCTGCCCCGCCTTGAGGCCGAGTTCCTCGGCGGCGTCGCGGGTGATGATCGCGACGAGGCGCGCGGGCTCCGTGATCGTCATCTCGACCTGCGCGAGCAGCCCGTCGAACTTCACCTCGCGCACGGTGCCGCGGAAACGGTTGCGCGCGCTCAGGTGCTGCGAGTCGTCCCCGCGGACGCGCGCGATCTCGCGCGCCGTGACAATGCGCCGGTTGCTCTTGTCGCGCGTCGTCTTGATCCGGCCCTCCCGGTCCCAGCGGCGCAGCGTGTCGACGCTGATGCCCAGCGCCTGCGCGGCCTCGGTGGCGGTGTAGATCGACTTGGCCAAAATCGTGCCTCCTTAGCTCGTGTAGGCGCCGAGCGCGCTCGATGCCTCGCCGATGTCGAGCGGCAGCGGCAGCGACACGCCGAGCATGCGGTCTTCGAGCAGGCCGGTGAACAGGCACACGTGCTGCGCCTCGTTCGCCGCGACCCGCGAGGCGATGCCGCGCAGCGGCTCCGTCTGTACGGCGTCGGCGGCGCCGAGGTAGGCGCCGAGCTGAAGCTGCTCGATCGCAACGCCGAGATTCGCGATCGATCCCCTGTCGACGAACGCGTTGGCCGGGTACGAGAAGTCGATGTCGTCCGCGGTCGCGGGCGTCTGGCCGGCCGCCGTGAGCACGCCGGCGACGGCCGTGTAGTGCTCCTGCTCGTTGAACGCCGCGTGTCGCAGCGCTTTCGTGGCCGACGGTCCGAATTGCTTCACCGCGAGCGCCTGCGCGTAGAAGTCGGCGGCGAGGAGATCGGCGGCGACGAGCAGGCGGGCATAGGCGAGATCGGCATCGGGCGGGACGTCGGCGAATGCGCCGCGGGCGAGGAGTCCCGCACCGGAGGCGGCCAGCGCCGCGGCTGCGCCCGAGCGCAGCAGGCCCACGCGCGTGAGCGTTCGCATAGGCATTGCCTAGGATAATAATCAGAAGCGGCGGATCTCGGCAACCGTGCCGATCACGATCAGCGGCTGCGCCGCCGGCTGCAGTCGGCGCAGGAGCGTCAGCAGCTCCGCCGGCGGCAGGCTGATGCAGCCGTTCGTCGGGCCGCCGACGTCGTCGTGCAGGAAGATCGCCGAGCCGCGGCCAGGGACGACCGGATGGACGTTGTACTCGATCACCGCGAGCTGCCGGTAGGCGACCGTCGCCTGCCAGAGCGCCTCGCTGCCGCCGCCGAACGGCGGCCGCACGCCGCACGGCACGTGCCGGAAGCTGTTGTACGCCGGCGAGCCTGGATCCTCGTCCCACCAGTCGCCGCAGACGAGCCGGTGGTAGGCGGTGTGCACGCCGGGGTCGGACGCGATCCCGTAGACCGTGGCACCGATCGGGTACGCCCCGGTGGGCGTTGCGCCGTCGCCCTCGCGCTTGTGGTCGGAGAGCCCGTTGCGGCCGAGCCGCGCCGTCCACGGCCCTGCGACCCGGCGCCAGCAGCCGCCCTTGCGCTCCCAGAGCACGAGCGAGGCGACCGTAGTCCGGTAGCCGGACGCCTCGACGGTGACGAGCTGCGCGGCGCCCTGCGTCGAGGCGAGCTCGTTGGCGAGCCCGCTGCACGGCGACGCGTGCGCGTGGGCGGCCACGGTGAGCAGGATCGCCAGTACCCTCATGCCCGTAATGGTTGCGCTTCCGGCGGCACCGCCGCCGTTCCTGGCCCGGGTCGAGCGCGTGACCGCCGCCGACCTGGGCGCTTCCTGGCATCGAGGCTGCCCCGTGGCGCCGGCGCAGCTCAGGCTGGTCCGTCTCCGCTACTTCGGCTTCGACGGCAAGCCGCATCTCGGCGCACTCGTCGTCAACGCGTCCGTCACGAGCGACGTCACCCGTGTCTTCGCGAAGCTCTACGGCGAACGGTTCCCGGTCCGGCGCGTGCGGCCGATCTCCGTCTACGGCGGCAGCGACGACCGCTCGATGGCCGCCGACAACACGTCCGGGTTCAACTGCCGCTACGCAGTCGCGCCGGGGCCGAAGAAGTGGTCGGTGCACGCGTACGGCGAGGCGATCGACGTCAATCCGGTCGAGAACCCGTACTTCGTCGGAGGCGCTGTGCTGCCGAAGGCGGGCAAGCGGTACCTCGACCGCACGAACGTCCGGCTCGGCATGGCCGTGAACGGCGGGCCGCTCGTGCAGGCCTTCGCGCTCGCCGGCTGGTCGTGGGGAGGACGCTGGGCCGGCTCGCCGGACTACCAGCACTTCTCCTTGAATGGTCAGTGACGACGGCTCGAGATCCCGATCAGCCAGCCGCCGAGCAGAGGCCCGATCACGGTGGAGATGCCGCTCCACGCCGTCCACGTCCCGATCGTGGCGCCGCGCTCGTGTCCGGCGAAGGTGGACGTGATCACCGCCAGCGACGCCGGGGTCAGCAACGCGCCGCCGAGGTCGCGCTGGATCGACGGAAGGGCGACGTTGACAACCGTGGAGTCGATGAACACCATCGACGAGCCGAGGATGGTGGCGAGCAGGGCAAAGCGGGCCGCGCGCGGCGCGATCTCGGCGGCGGCGGCCTCCACAAAGCCGATGGTAGAGATCGGTAGTCGCCCACACGCTGTATCCGCGTCGGCGCCGAGGTCGGCCGGGCCGGCCAATCGCATCCTGAGCGCATGGGCACCGCGCAGATCTACACGGCGCTTCTCCCCACCGTCCTGGCCGGCTGGCTCATGGTCTGGGTCGGGTTCGGCAAGCGTAGGCTCGAGCGCCGCCCGCAAGAGTGCCGACGCTGCCACCGGCGCTCGTGCATCTGCGCCTCGCGGCGCTGACGCAGCCCCACCCCCCGCGCTCGGCACGGCCCCCGAGGACCTGCCGCCGTTTCGCTGCTGAACCGGCGAGCCGCCGCCGCCGGGGAGCGCGGCGGCGGCTCATCATGTCGCCGGAGGGGAGCTACGCGGGGCGAGTCCCGAGCGTGACGTCGATCGACTTCGTCGCACCGTTGCGGGTGATCGTCAGCGTGACCTTGTCTCCCGGGGAACGGGAGGAGATCGCCGCCGTCAGGTCGTCCGCGCTCGTGACCGACGTGCTGCCGACCGCGGTGATCACGTCGCCCGCCTGGAGGCCAGCGGTGTCGGCGGGCGAGCCGGACTTGACCGACTCGACCTGGGCGCCGCTACCGCTCGTCGTATCGCCGACGCTGATGCCGAGGTAGGCGTGCTGCACCGTGCCGCCCGCGATGAGGGTGTCGGCGGCGTTCTTGACCGCGTTGATCGGGAGGGCGAAGCCGACGCCCTCGTTGCCGCCGGAGTCGCTCTCGATCTGCGCATTGATGCCGATGACCTTGCCACTCGCGTCGAGCAGCGGACCGCCGGAGTTGCCGTGGTTGATCGGCGCGTCGGTCTGGATCGCGCCGGCGATCGAGTAGTTGTTGGGCGCGGTGATCGTGCGGTTGATCGCGCTCACGATGCCGGAGGTCATCGTCTCGGGCAGGCCGAACGGGCTGCCGATCGCGGCGACGGCCTGGCCCGGCGCCACCGTCGACGAGTCGCCGAGGCTCAGCGGATGGAGTTGCGACGAGTCGACGTTGACCTTGATCACGGCGGTGTCGCTCGACTTGTCCGCGCCCACCAGGGTCGCTTTGGCGGTCTTGCCGTTCCAGAAGCGGACCGTGATCGAGTTGGCGCCGTCGACGACGTGCTCGTTCGTGACGATGTCCCCCTTGCTGTCGTAGACGAAGCCCGAGCCTTCGGCCTCGGTCTGCTGCTGGCCGCCGAAGCCGAAGCTGTTCGGGCTCGCGCCGGAGACCGTGACGTCGACGACGCCGGGTGTGGCGTCCTTGTAGAGCTGCGTCAGGCTGGAAACGGTCTGCGTGACGGACGCCGGCTGCGCCGGCACGCTCGCGGTCGCTGTCGTCGTGGGCGAGTTCGAGCCTCCGTTCATGCCTGCGTAGACGGCCGCGCCCGCGCCGCCGCCGACGGCGAGCGCCGCCACCACGGGTGCGACCCGGCGGATGAGGAATGTGCGTCTGTTCACGTTTTGGACTCCTGTCGTCTCTGGGCACCCTCCATGAAAGCGCCGCCGCTTAGGAGCCAGGTGAGAACCTCGTGAAGGCTCGATTAAGAGCGCTGGTTCGAGCTCTTGGCTCCGGTCCACCAGCCGTGGACGATCTCGGCGTCGCTCTGCTCGGCGGTCGGGGCGCCGTACGCGAGGAGCTCGGGGCCGTCCGGCCCCGCCTCGAAGGCCGCGCCTCGAGGGTGGGCACGAGGTCGTACGCCGGCGCCGAGTCCTCCACCTCCTTGAGGTTCACGATCGTGTAGTCGCTCATCGCCAAAGTGTCTCAGGAGGTCGTGGCCGGCCGCCGCCGGGAAGGCCGGAGAGCGATCTTTCCCGCCGGAGCGAGTTCGTGCAGTTCGTGCTCAAGACCTTGGCCTGCGCCGCCGATGAAAGACGTGGAGCATGACGGACATCGACGCCTCCATCATCGAGCAATACGCGGACCACCTCTACCGCAAGGCCGCCGCCCGCGTCACCACGTTCACGATCGTGGGCGCCCTGATCGGCGCTGGAGTTGGCGCGGCCGCCGGCGGTGTCCTCCACGTCACCTCCCAGCCGCTGATCCCGAGCCGCCTCGGCTACGCCACCGTGCTGCTCGGCGCCGCCGCTCTCGGCTTCTTCGGCTACCGCCTCGGCGGGCGCCTGGCCTACGGCTTCCGGCTCCAGGCTCAGCTGACCCTGCACCAGCTCCAGGTCGAGCGCACGATCATGCGGCCCGCCGCCGCGGTCGCCGCGGTCGCTGCGCAGCTGCCCGAGCCGCAGCCCGCGCCGGTGCAGCCCGCGCCGGTGCAGCCCGTGCCCGTGCAGCCCGCGCCGGTCGAAGCCGCGCCGCCCGTCGCCCCGCAGGTTTTTGCGCCGCCCGTCGCGGCGCAGGTTCTTGCGCCCCCCGTTGCGCCGCAGGTTTTTGCGCCCCCCGTTGCGCCGCCGGTCGCGCCGCCGGTCGCGCCGCCCGTGGCGCCGCCCGTGGCGCCTCAGGTCTTCGTGCCGCCTCCGGCCCCGGTTCCCGCCGCCTCGTCGCCGGCCCCGCCTCTGACGGTCCCGCCGGTGCAGCCGGCGCCGCCGCCCGTGGCGCCGCCGCCCGTCCCGCAGCCCGCGCCGCCGGCAGCGGCCGTACCGACGGTGTCGGCGTACGCGCCGCCGCCTCGCCTCGTCGAGCCCGCCCCGGCGATGCCGCCGGTGACGCCGCCGGTCTCCGTGAGCCGCTAGGGCGGCCCTTCTAGATCACCGTCGCGTTCCGTACTTCCCCGTAACCGGAATCGCGCCGCAGCCGGATGCAGTCGCGGTGCGTTGAGGGCAGGCTGCGGTGATTCCCGTGCTTCCAAGGAGGTCCGGCTCAATGCCCGACACGCTGACCATCACCGACAACCGCACCGGCCGCACCGTCGAAGTGCCTATCGAGGACGGGGCGATCCGCGCCAACGATCTGCGCCAGCTGAAGGTCGACGAGGCCGACTTCGGGCTCATGAGCTACGACCCGGCCTTCCTCAACACCGCTTCGGCCAGGAGCGCGATCACCTTCATCGACGGCGACGCGGGGATCCTCCGCTACCGGGGCATCCCGATCGAGCAGCTGGCCGTCGAGAGCACGTATCTCGAGACCGCCTATCTCCTCCTCTTCGGCGAGCTGCCGTCCGAGGACGCGGCAATGCGGTTCGAGCACGACATCACCTACCACACGTTCCTGCACGAGAACCTCAAGCGCCTCATGGAGGGCTTCCGCTACGACGCGCACCCGATGGGGATGTTCGTGAGCGTCGTCGGCGCCCTCGGCACGCTCTACCCGGAGGCGGCGAAGGTCGACGACCCGGACATCCGGCTCGCTCAGGTGATCCGCCTGATCGCCAAGGTACCCACGATCGCGGCCTGGTCATACCGGCACAGCAAGGGCCTGCCGTACGTCTATCCCGACAACGAACTCGGCTTCGCAGAGAACTTCCTCTCGATGATGTTCAAGATCGCCGAGCCGAAGTACCGGCCCGAGCCTGCGCTCGTCCGCGCCCTCGAGGTGCTCTTCATCCTCCACGCCGACCACGAGCAGAACTGCTCCGCGAACGCGATGCGGGCAATCGGCTCGAGCAGGGTCGACCCGTACAGCGCCATGGCCGGCGCCGCGGCGGCGCTCTTCGGGCCGTTGCACGGAGGCGCGAACGAGGCCGTGCTGCGGATGCTCGCCCTGATCGGCGACGTCAAGAACGTGCCCGACTTCGTCGAGCGGGTGAAGGGGGGAGAAGGACGGCTGATGGGCTTCGGCCACAGGGTCTACAAGAACTACGACCCGCGGGCGAAGATCATCAAGCAGACCGCCGACGCGGTGTTCGAGGTGACGGGACGCAACCCGCTGCTCGACATCGCACTCGAGCTCGAGAAGATCGCGCTCGAGGACGAGTATTTCGTCTCGCGCAAGCTCTATCCGAACGTCGACTTCTACTCGGGGCTGATCTACCAGGCTCTCGGGCTGCCGACGGCGATGTTCCCGGTGTTGTTCGCCATCCCGCGCACGGCCGGCTGGCTCGCGCAGTGGCTCGAAGGGATTGTCGACCCGGAGCAGAAGATCGCGCGGCCGCGCCAGATCTACATCGGCGCGGGCGAGCGGGACTACGTGCCGATCGGCCAGCGCCGGACCGGCACACAAGAACTCGCCGGCGTGCTTTAGACGGCCACGCCGACGGGCCGTGGAGGGCCCCGAGCAATCGGGGCCCTCTGTGCTGCGCCGGCGTGGGATCATGCCCACGTGCTCGCCGTCGCGCTCGCCACCGTCGCGGCCGTCTCGAAGCCGGATCCGCGCCGGTTCCTGCAGGTCGATGCACGGCACCGCGTCGTGTCGGTGACGCTGATCGCGGGCTACGACTCGTCCAACAACGGCTTCAACTTCGACGGCTACGGGCGCGGCGAGCTCACGCTTACCGTGCCGCTGCGCTGGCGCGTGCGCGTCACGTGCACGAACCGAGGCGCGTTGCGGCACTCGTGCGCGGTCGTGCAGGGGCCGATGACGGCGAAGCTCGCCTTCAAGGGTGCGTCGACGCTGCAGCCGACCCTGGGCCTGTCACACGGGAGCTCGGCGACCTTCTCGTTCATGGCGACGAAGCTCGGCGCGTTCCGGCTCGCGTGCCTCGTCCCCGGCCACGAGGAGGCGCGCATGTGGGACGTGCTCGAGGTCGTGCGCGCCGGAAAGCCGCGGATCTCAGCCCGGCCCGGACCCTGAGCAGGAAGCGCGCGCCCGATGTCGACCCCAGGGCCGACGCGTAAGCCGGGCGCAGCCGGCTTACGCGGAGGCCGGATCCACGCCGGTGGGGACGCCGCAGGCGCCACCACCGGCACTTCCGGGACCAGTTACCCGGCAGCCCCAAGAGGGCGACGGCTTCGCCGACGCCCGCTCTGCGGAGCACAACCTCTCTGCTCAGGCGCCGGAACGGCGCCTGAGCACCACAGCCCAGTAGACGCAGATCGCGACGAGCAGGCCGATCGGCAGCGCCAGGCTGAGCACTGAGCCGGCGAGGAACGAGGCGGTCACGTCCATGAGAGCTCCTCGGGTCGGGGCTCGAGGGTCGGTCCCGGCTCGAGCCAGCGGTAGACGGAGACGAAGCCGGCGATGAGGTACGCGAGCGAACCCGGCACCCACATCACGCCGGCGGCGAGCTGCTGGTCGGCGAGCGCGCTCAGGCCGCCTGGCCGGTGCGCCAGTGCCGCGTACGCGCCGTAGAGCGGCGTGGAGGCGAAGGCGAGCACGAGCGCGAGGATCCAGCCGGGGACCATGGCGGCCGCGAACCACGCCGCGCGGCGCAGGTGGTCGATCCGGGCGCGCACGGGCGGCGCCTCCAGCAGCGGGCCCCAGTAGAGCAGCGCCGTGAAGACGAAGCTCACGTGCTCGAGCACGTGGATGCCCTGGTGCCGGACGGCGGCGTCGTAGAGCGCCGGCACGTGCCACACCGCGAGCGTCGCGCTCATCACCGTGAGCGCCACCGCCGGGCGCGTCAGCGTGCGGCCGGCGAGGCGAAAGGCGGCGGAGCCGGCGAGCCCGCGCGCAGCGGCCCGGCGGACGCGGAGCGGGAACGGCAGCCAGAGCCGGGGCCACGGCCGCCCGAGCACGAGCAGGGGCGGCGCGACGGTCAGCAGGACGACGTGCTGCACCATGTGCAGCACGAACGACGTGTCCGCCCAGCCGTCGAACGGCGGCTCGAGCACGGCGAGCACCGACGCGACGCCGGCGTAGAAGCAGAGCTCGCGCCCGAGGCGCGTCCGTCCCCGGCCGCCGAGCGCGTACAGCGCCGCCGCTGCGAGGCAGACGACGAGGGGCCCGGCGTCGCTCACTAGACGAGATAGAGGACAATCCAGGTGAGGACCGCGATCCCCGCCAGGAACGTCCAGTAGAAGCTGAGCGCGACGAGCTCGGCGCGCACGAGCGAGAGCGGGTCGTGGATGTCGTGGCCGGTGCGGTCCGGGTCGCCGGAAGCCTCACCCGGAGCGGGAGCCCCGGACGGAATCTTGCGGTAGCGGATCGAGGTCGCCAGCACCGTCTCGAGCCAGAACATCGTGCAGAGCACGAACAGGAACAGGAACGCCGTCCAGCCGAAGTAGACGCTCGCGAAGCCGCCGTCGGACGGGCCGAAGCCCTCCTGCGTCCAGGCGACGACCTGGAGCACAAGCGACGCGAGCCCGAGCCCGAGCGCGAGCGCGCCTTTCGTCCGCCAGGCCGTCCGGTTGCCCGCGCGGTGATCCTGCAGCCCGAGCCGCACGAGCAGCGCGCTCGCGACGATGCAGGCCGTCACGATCGTGCCCCACGTGATCGACGCGTCGACGTGTTTCGGGCGCCACATGTGCGCGTTGTTCAGCGAGCGGAGGTAGAAGTACGCGAAGAAGAAGGCAAGGAAGAAGAACGCCGTCGCGCTCGCGAGCAGGTGCCCGGCCGAGACGAGGTTGCGTGCGAGGATCTCCGGCGGCTCGCCCTCGACGACGTCGTACTCGGTGGCGGGATGCGCGAGCTCGGCGGCCACGTCAGTCTCTCCCGGCGGGGGCGCCGGCGGGGGCGGCGACCGGGGCCGACGGCTCGCCGTAGCCGTAGGGGTCGCTCGAGAAGACGGGAATCCGGTCGAAGTTGTGCACCGGCACAGGCGACGGCAGCTGCCACTCGATCGACTTCGAGCCCCACGGGTCGGCCGGTGCAGGCACGCGGTCGAAGACGAGCGACTTGACGAAGTTGTAGAGGAAGAGCAGCAGCGAGCCGCCGAGCAGGAACGCCGAGACCGAGACCCAGTCGTTCAAGAACTGGAGGTTGTGCGGGTACGTGACGACGCGGCGCGGCTGTCCGAGGAAGCCGGCGATGAACAGCGGGAAGAAGGTCGAGTTGAAGAGGATGAACATCGACCAGAAGTGGATCTTCCCCAGCCGCTCGTTGAGCTGGAAGCCCGTCATCTTCGGCACCCAGTAGTAGACCCCGGCGAAGAACGTGAAGACGAGGCCGCCCATGATCGTGTAGTGGAAATGCGCCATGGAGAAGAAGCTGCCGTGCGTCGTCACGTCGCTCGGCGCGTCGGACAGGTAGACGCCGGTCAGCCCGCCGATCAGGAAGTTGAAGAACCAGGCGAGACAGAACAGCATCGGCACCGTGTAGCGGATCTGCCCGCGCCAGAGGGTCATCATCCCGCAGATGAAGGTGAAGCCCGTTGGGATCGAGATCAGCTCGGTCGAGAGCATGTAGAACGGGCGCAGGTCGGCGTTGATGCCGCTCACGAACAGGTGGTGCTGCCAGACGAAGAAGGAGAGCAGCGACACCCCCAGCAGCCCTGCCACCGCGAGCCGGTAGCCCCAGAGCGGCTTCCGCGCGAACACCGGCAGCAGCTCGAGCACGATCGCGAAGCCGGGCAGCGCGAGGACGTACACCTCCGGGTGGCCGAAGAACCAGAACAGGTTCTGGTAGAGGTAGGCGCTGCCGCCCGCCGCGGCTATGAAGAAGCTCGTCTGCGCGGTGCGGTCGAGCATTCCCATCAGCAGCGTCGCGATCAGCACCGGCGCCGCGAGCACCATCAGCGCGGAGGTCGAGAGCACGCCCCAGACGAAGATCGGCAGCCGCGTCCAGGTCAGCCCGGGTGCGCGCATGGTCACGATCGTCGCGATCATGTTCAGCCCGAGCAGGGTCATCGAGATGCCGACGAGCGCGAAGAAGAGGATGTAGCAGTCCATGCCCGCGTTCGCCTGGATGTTGAGCGGCGCGTAGCCGGTCCAGCCGGTCGGGAAGCCGCCGAAGAAGATCGTCGTCTCGAGGATCACGCCGCCGGCCATCAGCAGCCAGAACGTGAGCGCCTCGATGCGCGGGAACGCCATCCGCCGCGCGCCGATCAGGATGGGGACGAGGTAGTTGCCGAACGGGCCGAGGATCCCGCTCGTCATCATCCCCATCATCATCGTGCCGTGGATGCCGACGATGGTCAGGTACGTCCCAGCCGGCCACACCTGATGGTCGGGCCGCAGCAGCTCGATGCGGATCAGCATCGCGTTCAGGCCGCCGATGAGGAAGAAGAGGCCGATCCCGACGAGGTACTGGATGCCGACCACCTTGTGGTCGGTGCAGAGCCCGAGGTAGCGCCCGACGCCGCCGGTCTCCTTCTCGCGCAGCGACGGCGGGTAGCCGCGCAGGCGCGCGAACGGGTAGTTGAGGAAGCCGAGCCCGATCAGGAAACCCAGCACCCCGCAGACGTACGCCATGAAGATCGACAGCTCGTTGTAGTCGACGTCCGCGAAGTACGCGATGCTCGGGCCGACGACCCCGTGCGCGGCGAACCAGCCGACGTACCAGCCGCCGATCCCGAGCACGATTGCGGTGAGCAGGTTGAAGCCGACGAGTCGGCGCCAGAGCGGCGGGCGGGCCTCGACCGCGATCGTGCTCATCCGGCCCTCCTCTGCGGGTCAGGGAAGTAGGTCGTCGCGTACCGCGGCATGTACTGCTGTACGGACGCGAAGACCTGCTGCTGCTGCTTGATCCACGTGGCGAACTGCGAGGCCGAGACGACGCGGCCGTTCGAGAACATGTAGCCGTGCCAGAGCCCGCAGAGCTCGGCGCAGTGGACGTGGAACGTGTCGGCCCCCTTCGTGCGCAGGAAGGCGACGTTGTCGTTCCCCGGGTTCGCGTCCGCCTTGATCCCCAGCTCGTAGGCCCAGAAGGAGTGGATCGCGTCGAGCGAGGTGACGTGGAGCTCGATCTCGGTGTTCTCCGGGAGCACGAGCTGCGACGTCTCGAGGCCGCCGTACGACGGGTAGCGGTACGTGAACTCCCACTGCTGCGCGATCACCTGCACCTGGAGCTTCGGGCCGGACGGAACGGCGATCGGGCTCGGGCCCTGGCCGCCGCCGGAGCCGTTCTGGAGCAGCTCGTATGTCCCGAAGCCGGCGAGGAAGAGCACGGTCGCGGACGTCAGCGCGACCCAGGCCACCTGGACGGTGTTCTGGTTACGCAGCGGGGGCCCGTCGACGAGCGCGCCGCCGCGCGCCGTCCGAAACTTCATCAGCGCGTAGACGAAGAAGACGAGGAGCAGGCAGATCACGGGCGTCACGATCGACGTCATGACCGTGTTGGCGACGACCTGCTCGCTCGCCTGCTGGCTGGCGTGGCCGGGCGGGAGCGCGGGGCCGAGGAAGATGGCGACGAGCGGGGTCGCGATCGCGCTCAGGACGAGCCACGCCACGATCACGCGCTTCGCGTGGTTCGGCTGCCCTGCCGCTGTCGTCGGTGCGCTGCTCACTAAACGACGTCCAGGAAGCCGTCCATGTACCCGATCGTCTGCATCGGGCCGCCGAAGCCGTCGATCCAGCCCGCTGCGCACGGGACGAAGCACTGCCACCGATAGTGGCCCTTCGCTCCCGTGTGGAACGTGAACGTGATCGTGTGGTGAGCGTTCGAGAGCGCGCACGGCGCGTAGCCGCACTGGTTCTTCGCGTCGTCAGCGACGCCCGGAAGCGGGACGATCAGCCCGAGCTGCGGCACTGCGAAAGTGTGCGACGCCTCGTCGGGCGGGATCACGGTCAGCGGCTTGCCGTCGATGACCATGGTGTTGCCGTCGATGCCCAGCGGGCGCGCGAGATACGGATTGCGCAGGCCGCTCGCGCCGTCGAAGTTGTAGATCGTCACGTGCACGGTCGCGTTGGCAGGCAGGCGCCACACGGTGTCGCGGCGCCATTTCCCCTGCGCGTCGCGGATCAGGTACGAGACGAAGTCCGGATGGGCCGGGCTGAAGGTCGGGCCGACGGCTGCGACGGTCTCGATCGTCAGGTCGACGACCGGGTGCACGCCGGCCGTCACGACCGGCACCGTGTAGGCGGGCGAGCCCTGGTCGGTCGTCAGCTTCGAGACGTAGAAGCCGATGAGCACACCGGCGACCGCCACGAGCAGGGCCACGCCGAGCAGCTTCGACGTCGTCGGGCGCATCCGCCGCGATGTCTATCGCAGCCCGATCCGGGCCTTCGCGAAGATGACGAACTTGTCATAGTGGTGTCATTTACAGGTCATGCGCCGCGGCGATACAGTCGGGGGGCGGCAGCCTGATCGCGACACGATGCAAATTCTCGTCATTGAGGACGAAGCACGCATCCAGTCGTTCCTCACGCGGGGGCTGGAGGCGGAGGGCTACGCGGTCGTCGCCGCGGACGACGGCCGCGACGGGCTCGCGCTCGCGCTGGCGGGACGCTGGGATCTCGTCGTCCTGGACCTCCTGCTCCCGGGCCTGAGCGGCCTCCAGGTCCTCCAGGAGCTGCACCGCGCGCGCCCTCAGTTGCCCGTGCTCATCCTCTCGGCGCGCTCCGACCTCCAGACGAAGCTCAAGGGGTTCGAGCTGGGGGCGACCGACTACGTGCCGAAGCCGTTCTCGCTGGACGAGCTGCTCGCGCGCATACGGGTGCACGTGCGCGGTCCGCATCCGGTCGAGGACGAGCACGTCCTGCGCGCCGGGAGCGTCGTGCTCGACCTCGCGCGGCGGCAGGCGCGCATCGGCGAGCTCGTCACCGACCTCTCCGACCGTGAGTTCCGCCTGCTCCACCATCTGCTGCTGCACGTGGGCGAGGTGATCAGCCGGGAACGGCTCCTCGCCGAGGTCTGGGGCTACGACTTCGATCCGGGCTCGAACGTCGTTGACGTCTGCATCCGAAGGCTGCGGCAGAAGCTCGGTCCCGAGGCACCCATCGAGACGATCCGGCATGCGGGCTACCGCCTGGCTGCGGCGTAACCGCGTCGAGGCCCTCTGGGGGGCGTTCGCGCTCGCGAACCTCGCCGTGATGTTCGTCTGGCCGGCCTGGACGCGCCTGCCCTTCTATCTGATCTGGATCAGCCTCGCGGTCGTCTACGGCTTCCGGCTCTGGTCGGTCGCGGCGACGAGCGTCGTCCTGCTCGGCATCTCGGCGTCCGTGATCGCGGTCGTCCTCATGGACGGCTTCAGCGGCGCCGAGCTGTCGGGCAAGCTCGTCGCGGTCCCGTTCCTGGCCGCGATGTTCGCGACGATGGTCTGGCACGCCCAGCGGCGGACGGCGGCGTTGCGCGAGGTCGAGACGACGGCCGAGGCCCGTGCCGCGCTGCTCGAGCAGCAGCGGCGGTTCCTGCACGACGCCTCGCACGAGCTGCGGACGCCGGTGACGATCGCCCGCGGCCATCTCGAGCTGCTGCGCCGCGAGGCGCCGGACGCGCCGGAGCTCGAGGTCGCCCTGGACGAGCTCGGGCGCATCGAGCGTATCCTCGAGCGCCTGCTGCTGCTCGCGCAGGCCGAGCAGCCGTACTTCCTGGGCTTCGCGGACGTGAACGTCGACCGCTTCCTCGAGGACGTGTTCTTCCGCTGGTCGGAGGTCGCCCCGCGCGCGTGGCGGCTGGATCTGGACGTCGCCGGGGTGATCCGCGCGGACGAGGAGGCGCTGCGCAGCGCGCTCGACGCGCTGCTCGAGAACGCGGTTAAGTACACGGAGCCGCACGACGTGGTCGAGCTGCGCGCGTGGGCGGCCGGCGGCGAGATCGTGATCGAGGTCGCCGACGAGGGCTGCGGCGTCCCTCCGGATGCGCTCGATCACATCTTCGACCGGTTTGCGCGCGCGGACGGCGCCCGCACGCGCGCGCAAGGCGGCGTCGGGCTCGGCCTCGCGATCGTCGACGCGATCGCGAAGGCGCACGGCGGCCGTTGCAGCGTCGAGCGGCGGGAGCAGGGGACGATCTTCGCGCTGCACCTGCCGGTGCGACCGGCTGCCGCCCCGCGGGCCGCGGAGCTCGGCCCGGTCTACGCGGCGTCGAGTGCAACGCGGAGCGAGGCGACGTAGTCGCGCAGCGCCTCGGGGCCGCCCTCGGCCACCTCGAGCGCGCGCGAGCCGACGACGATCCCGTCCGCGAGCCCGGCGACCGCGCGCGCGTGCTCGGGCGTCGAGATGCCGAAGCCTGCGTAGAGCGGGACGTCGACGAGGCGGCGGGCGCGCTCGACGAGGCCGGGCAGGGCGGCGGAGACCTCGCCGCGCGCGCCGGTCGTCCCGGTGAGGGTGACCAGGTAGAGCCAGCCGTCCGTCTGCTCGCCGGCGAGGCGGATGCGGTCGTCGGTCGAGGTCGGCGCGACGAGCTGGACGCGCCGCACCTCCGGCCGCTCGCCCGCGGGGAGATCGGCGACGATCATGCTCGCGCCGCCGGCGGCGTGCACGTCCTCGGCGAAGCGCTCCCAGCCGTACGCCTCGAGCAGGGACGAGTACGTCATCGGCACGAGCGGCGTGTCCGGGACGAGCGCGTGCGTCTGCGCGAGCACGTCGAGGCAGGCGCGCGTGCGCATCCCCCGTGCGAGCGCGCGCTCCGCCGCGCGCCGGATCACCGGCCCGTCGGCGAGCGGGTCGGAGAACGGGAAGCCGAGCTCCACGATGTCCGCGCCGCCCTCGACCGCCGCGCGGGCCAGCTCCGGCGTCTCCGGCTCGGACATGAGGTAGATGACGAGCGTCTTCACGACCGCTCCAGCGCGGACAGCGCCTCGTCGAGATCCTTGTCGCCGCGGCCGGAGAGGCAGACGAGGATCAGCTCCGCGTCGAGGCCGCGCGCCCGCGCGAGGGCATGGGCCGGCTCGAGCGCGGGGATGATCCCTTCGCTGCGCGCGAGGTCGCGGAAGGCGGCGAGCGCCTCCGCGTCCGTGGCCGCGAGGTACTCGGCACGGCCGGTGTCGCGCAGGTACGCGTGCTCGGGGCCGACGCCGGGGTAGTCGAGCCCGGCGGAGATCGAGTGCGCGTCCGCGATCTGCCCGTCCTCATCCGCGAGGATCGAGGAGCGCGCGCCGTGCAGCACGCCCGGCCGTCCGGAGCCGAGCGAGGCGGCGCCCGCGGCCTCGACGCCGACGAGCCGCACCTCCGCGTCGTCGAGGAAGCCGTGGAAGATCCCGATCGCGTTCGAGCCGCCGCCGACGCAGGCGATGACGGCCTCCGGCAGCCGCCCCTCGGCGGCGAGGACCTGCTCGCGCGCCTCGCGCCCGATCACCGACTGGAGCTCCGCGACGAGCTCGGGATACGGCGCCGGCCCGACGCACGAGCCGATCAGGTAGTGCGTCGTCTCGACGTTCGTGATCCAGTCGCGGATCGCCTCGCTCGTCGCCTCCTTCAGCGTCTTCGTGCCGAAGCCGACCGGGTGCACCTCGGCGCCGAGCAGATGCATGCGCTCGACGTTGGGCCGCTGGCGGCGCATGTCCTCCTCGCCCATGTAGACGACGCACTCGAGGCCGAACCGTGCGCACACGGTCGCGGTTGCGACGCCGTGCTGTCCGGCGCCGGTCTCGGCGACGATCCGGTGCTTGCCGAGTCTGCGTGCGAGCACGGCCTGCCCGAGCGCGTTGTTGAGCTTGTGCGCGCCGGTGTGGAGGAGGTCCTCGCGCTTGAGGTAGATGCGCTTGCCGGGCGCGAAGCGCTCCGAGAGCGTGAGCGGCGTCGGCCGGCCGGCGTAGGAGATCAGCAGGCCGTGCAGCTCGGCGTGGAACGCGTCGTCTGCGAGCGCCTCGCGCCAGCCGCGCTCCAGTTCGTCGAGCGCCGGGATCAGCGTCTCGGGAACGTAGCGGCCGCCGTAACTGCCGAACGTCGTCGTGCTCATCGGTGTGCCTCCTCGACATAGGCGCGAACGCGTGCATGATCCTTGATCCCTGGTGCGGTCTCGAGGGACGACGACGCGTCGACGCCCCACGGTCGCACCGCCTCGATCGCCGCACGGACGTTCTCCGGGCCGAGCCCCCCGGCGAGCACGATGCGGCCCGCGGCGGCTGCCGCCTTGCGCCAGTGCGCGGGGTCGGCACCCTCCCACGGCTGGTCGAGCAGGCGTGCGACCGGCTCGCCGTCGCGGAGCAGCACCGCCTCGCGGCTGCGGACGGTGCCGCCGTCGTCCGGGTAGAGCTGGACCAGATCGGCGGAGGTCGGCTCGGGCTCGCCGACGAAGACGGCGACGGAGAGCGCAGTCTCCGGAACGTCGAGGACGGCAGACGCGCGGCGCGGGCTCTTCTCGACGAGGACGAAGCCGAGCAGGTCGGCGCCCGCGTCGACCGCGACGTCGACGTCTTCCTGCCGCGTCAGCCCGCACACCTTCACGAGCGGGCGCGAGAGCAGGTCGTGAAGCATCGCGCCGGGATCGCGCGCGCGCATCAGGGCGGTACCGACGAGGATCGCGTCGGCGCCCGCGAGCTCGGCGGCGGCGGCTTGTGCTCGACTTTGCACTCCGCTCTCGGCGATCACCACGGTCTCGTCGCGCGCTGCGCGCGCAACTAGGGCCAGCTGCTGCTTCCGGTCGATGCGGAACGTCGAGAGGTCACGGGCATTGACGCCGACGATCGGCGCCTGGAGAGCCATAGCCCTTTCCAATTCATTCGCGTCGTGGGCTTCGACGAGCGCGTCGAGGCCAAGCTCGTGTGTGTACGCGAGGAGGCGTGCGCAGGTGGCGTCGTCGAGGTCGCGCAGGATCAGCAGCACGGCGTCGGCGCCGGCGTCGCGCAGCTCGAGCAGGTGTTCCTCCGTCGAGAAGAAGCCCTTGCCGAGCAACGGCGCGCTAGTCGCCGCGCGAGCGGCGACCAGGTCGTCGATCGTGCCGGCGAAGCGCTCGTCGACGAGCACCGAGATTGCCGCGGCCCCGGCCCGCGCGTACCCGGGGACGATCTCCTCGATTCGCGCGCCGGGGCGGATGTCGCCTGCCGACGGAGAGCGCCGCTTGAACTCGGCGATCGCCGAGAGCCCCGGCGCTGCGAGCGCGTCGTGGAAACGGCCCATCAGGCTGCAACCTCCTGCGTGAACGCGATGAGCTCGTCGAGCCGCTCTGCCGCTGCGCCGGAGTCGATCGCCCGGCGTGCGACCTCGAGCCCCTCGCGCAGGTCACGCGCGTGGCCGGCGGCGGCGATCCCGCCGGCCGCGTTGAGCAGCACCGCGGAGCGGTGGCCGCCTTCCGCGCCGGCGAGCACGTCCCGGAGCGCCCGCGCGTTGGTCGGCGGGTCGCCGCCGCGAAGGTCGCCGGGGTCGCAACGCTCGACGCCGAGGTCGCGCGGGTCGAGCTCGTATTCGCGCACGGCGCCGTTCTCGACCTCGCAGACGAGGTTGGGGCCGCACGGCGAGAGCTCGTCGATCCCGCCGGCTCCGTGGACGACGTACGCGCGGCTCGCGCCGAGCCGGACGAGCGCCTCGGCGAGGGTGCGCGTCAGCCCGGGCGAGTAGACGCCGAGCATCAAGGCGCGTGCGCCGGCGGGGTTCGTGAGCGGGCCGAGGACGTTGAACACGGTGCGAGTCGCGAGCTCGCGGCGCACCGATGCCGCGTGCCTCATCGCCGGATGGTGAGCCTGGGCGAACAGGAAGCCGAACCCGAGCTCGTCGATCGACCGCTCGATCCGCTCCGGCGGCAGGTCGAGCCGGAAGCCGAGCGCCTCGAGCACGTCGGCGGAGCCGCTCGCCGACGACGCCGCCCGGTTGCCGTGCTTCGCGATCGCGGCGCCGCCGGCCGCGGCGACGAGCGCAGCCGCGGTGGAGATGTTGTACGTGTTCGCACCGTCGCCGCCCGTGCCGACGATGTCGACGAGATCGGTGCGCTGCGGGCGCACGTGGAGCACGTGCTCGCGCATCGCCTCTGCGCAGCCGGCGATCTCGTCCGCGGTCTCGCCCTTCGCGCGCAGCGCGACGAGGAAGCCGGCGATCTGCGCCTGCGTGGCGTCGCCGCGCATGATCTCGTTCATGGCCTCGTGCGCCTCGGCGCGCGAGAGATCGTGCCCGTCGAGCAGGCGTGAGACCGTCTCCTGGATCACAGGCGCCCCTCCAGGAAGTTGCGCGCGAGCGCGGGCCCGTGCGGCGTCAGTACCGACTCCGGGTGGAACTGCACACCGGCGATCGGCAGCGAGCGGTGGCGCACCGCCATCACCTCGCCGTCGTCGGCGTACGCTGTCGGGACGAGCTCGTCCGGCAGGCGCGTCGCGGCCAGCGAGTGATAGCGGCCGGCGTCGAACGGCTCGGGCAGGCCGGTGAAGAGGCCCGTACCGTCGTGGTGCACCGGGCTCGCTTTCCCGTGCAGGAGCTCGCGCGCGTAGCCGACCTCGCCGCCGAAGGCCTCGACGATCGCCTGATGGCCGAGGCAGACGCCGAGCGTCGGCACGGTGGAGCCCAGGCGGCGCACGATCTCGAGCGACGCGCCGGCGGCGGCCGGCCGCCCGGGGCCGGGGGAGACGACGAGGTGCGAGGGCGCGAGCCGCTCGGCCTCGTCTGCGTCGATCTCGTCGTTGCGCAGCACCGTCACCTCGACTCCCAGCGCGCCGAACAGGTGCGCGAGGTTGTAAGTGAACGAGTCATAGTTATCAATCAGCAGCATCACCGTTGCTGTTCCTCCTCCGCCAGCTCGATCGCGGCCTCGAGCGCGCCCAGCTTGTTCAGGCACTCCTGGTGCTCCGCAGCCGGGTCGGAGTCGGCGACGATGCCGCCGCCCGCCTGCAGGTACGCGACGCCGTCGCGCAACACGAGCGTGCGGATCGCGATGCAGGTGTCGAGCTCGCGCTCCTCCGGGAAGACGTACCCGACCGCCCCCGCGTAGATCCCGCGCCGGTAGCCCTCGAGCTCGGACACGATCTGCATCGCGCGCACCTTCGGCGCTCCGGAGACGGTGCCGGCGGGGAAGCAGGCGCGCAGCAGCTCGAACGGCGTGCAGCCGTCGCGCAGCTCGCCGACGACCTCGGAGACGAGATGCGTCACGTGCGAATAGCGCTCGGCGGTCATGAACCGCTCGACGCGCACCGAGCCCGGCACGCAGACGCGCGAGAGGTCGTTGCGGCCGAGGTCGACGAGCATCACGTGCTCGGCGCGGTCCTTCTCCGACGAGAGCAGCGCCTCCGCGTCTCCCTCTCCCGGCGCGATCGTGCCCGCGATCGGGTTCAGCGCGGCACGCGAGCCCTCGCACTTCACGACCGTCTCGGGCGAGCTGCCGACGAGCGCGAGGCCGTCGAGCTCGAGCAGGAAGAGGTACGGCGACGGGTTGACGCGGCGGAGCGCGCGGTAGAGCTCGGCCGCGGACGCGGAGGTCGGGCGCTCGGCACGCTGCGAGACGACGACCTGGAAGACGTCGCCCTCGCGGATGTGCTCCTTCGCCCGCTCGACCCGGCGCAGGTGCTCGTCGCGCTCGGGGAAGCGCCGCAGCGGGCCGCGCGCCCCCGTGCCCCGCGCCAGCTCCGGTCTCGGCCCGGTGAGGATCCCCGCGAGCTCCTCCGCGTCTCCGGCGAGTACCTGGGCGACGCCGCGCGCGTGGTCGAAGCGGACGAGCAGCTCGGGTACGACGAACAGGCTCTCGGGGAGGCCAGGGCCGTCTTGGGGCAGCGGCACCGTCGGCTCGAGCGTCGCGGCGACGTCGTAGCCGAGATAGCCGACGACCGGTTCGCCGAGCCGCTCCGCCTCGGCGAAGTCAACGAGCTGCGAGCCGCAGCCGACGAACGAGTAGCGGCCGAGGCGCCCGCGCTCCACCGACTCGAGCAGGAACGCGCCTCGCGCGCCGGGGTGCCCGCGCAGGCGCAGGTACGCCCCGAGCGGGGTCAGGAGGTCGGTGGCGATGTCGGTGGTCACGGTCATGCGTCCAAACGAAACGAGGCCTCCACGGAGACCTCGAGAGCGGTGCGGGCTGTGCTGCGCGTCAGGCCAGGCGCAGGCTCCCGCCCCGCTCGGAGCGCCAGGCCCACCAGCTGCGGGAGACGGGAGTCATCGCATCCCAGGGTAGGTGCGCCCTCCGCCAGCGTCAAGGCGTCCCGACCGGGTGGCCGGCGCCGCTGAGCGCGTCGGAGGCCCGGGCGAGGTCGCGGTCCCGGACGAGCAGGTAGTCGGTCTCGAAGGTCGAGAGTGCGAAGAGCGTGACCTCCGCCTCCGCGAGCGGAACCGCCAGCGAGGCGAGGACGCCCGTGAGCGTGAAGTGGAGGGGCCCGGCGACCTCGAGCACGCGCCAGCCCCGCTCCGCGCTCGAGCCGGCCGGGACGTCGTTCTGCCGGCACACGATCGACAGCTCCGACTCCGTGCGGGTGACCGACGAGACCGGACCGGCGTTCGCCCATGCGGGCACGTCGGCGTCCGGGTCGAGGCGGACGACCGCGTACAGGTCGGGGTGCACGGTCAGCCGCACGTGCGGACGATAGACGGGCGACGGGCGTCCGGCATGGGGGGTAGCTGGGCGAGCGCGTCGAGGTGCTGGCGCGCGTCGGCTCGAGGCGGGTACCAGCTTCAGCTCGTAGGAGCGGCGCTACCCTCTCTCCGTGAGCCGCACCGTCATCGTCTCGGCCGTTCGCACGCCCTTCGGGCGTCTCGGCGGCGGGCTGAAGGACTATGCGGCGACCGAGCTTGGGGCAATCGCGATCCGCGCCGGGCTCGAGCGTGCCGGCCTCGAGGGCGGCGAGGTCGACTACGTGATCATGGGGCAGGTGCTGCAGGGCGGCGCGGGCCAGGCGCCGGCGCGCCAGGCCGCCGTCGGCGCGGGGATCCCGATCGAGGTGCCGGCCGACACGATCAACAAGGTGTGCGCGTCGTCGATCCGCGCGGTGGAGATCGCCGACTCGATGATCCGTGCCGGCGACGCCGAGCTCGTCGTCACCGGCGGGATGGAGTCGATGTCGAATGCGCCGTACGTCCTCAAGCAGGCGCGCTTCGGCTACCGGCTCGGCGACGGCACGCTGATCGACCTGGTGACCCACGACGGGCTCACGTCGTCGTTCGACGGGCGGCACATGGTGCAGCAGGCGTCCTTCGTCTCGCGCGAGCTCGGCATCTCGCGCGAGGAGCAGGACCGCTGGGCGCTCCGCTCGCAGGAACGCGCCGCGGCGGCGCAGGACGCGGGCCGGTTCGACGACGAGATCGTTCCGGTCGGCGACGTCGCCGCCGACGAGTCCGTCCGTCGCGACACGTCGTACGAGAAGCTCGCCGCGCTGAAGCCGTTGTTCGACCCGGAGGGGACGACGACGGCCGGGAACGCGCCCGGCGTCAACGACGGCGCCTCCTGCGTGGTCGTCTGCTCCGAGGAGTTCGCGCGACGGCGCGGCCTCGAGCCACTCGCAGTCATCGTTGCGCAGGGGTACGTCGCCGACGAGTTCGCGTACCTCGCGCGGACGCCCGCGAAAGCGGGAGCGGTCGCGCTCGAGAAGGCGGGCCGGTCGATCGGCGACGTGAAGCGCGTCGAGCTGAACGAGGCGTTCTCGTCGGTCGTCCTCAACTCCGCCCGCCTGCTCGGCGCCGATCTGGAGACGGTGAACGTGAACGGCGGCGCGGTCGCGCTGGGACACCCGATCGGGGCCAGCGGCGGCCGCATCCTCGGCACGATGGTGCACGAGCTGCGCCGCGAGGGCGGCGGCCTCGGCCTCGCCGCCATCTGCTCCGGCGGCGGTCAGGGCGACGCGCTCGTGATCGAGGTCTGAGGGACCCTTTCCGGCCCGGCGGGCGTAGTGGTCTGACCGGCAACGTTCGCCGGGTCTCCGGCCCGCGATCACGCGGCGCTGGAGTCCGCCGTCGCCCTTGTCAAGGCCACCGGCCTTGCCGGCGGGCGCCGACAGCCTCCAGCTTGGTGCTCGCAAGCCGGAAACCGGGCAACGTTACCGGTCAAACCACTAGGTGCGTCCGCGAACAGGAGGAATCCCGTGCTTCGACGTCTGCTGGTCCCCGCCGTGGCCGCTCTCTGCCTCGCCCCCGCGGCGCTCGCCTCGGGCCCGACGCCGTTCGCCCAGCAGGGCGGGCCGGGCGTCCTCAGCTCGGACGGCTCGCTCCGCTACCTCGCGCTGGGCGCCGGCGCGAACACCGTGCTCGCCCAGGTGCAGACGAAGGACGGAGAGCTGCGCAACGAGACGAGCCTGCTCGGCTCGTACGGGATCCCGATGCTCACGTACGGCTCACTCGGCGACGGGCTCTCGCGCGACGGGCGGACGCTCGTCGTCGGAAGCACCGACTTCGCGTCGCCGAGCCGCTTCCTCGTCCTCGACACGCGCACGCTGCGGACGCGGAACTGGATCGTGCTCAAGGGCAGCTTCGCGTTCGACGCGCTCTCGCCGGACGCCTCCCGTCTCTACCTGATCCAGCACACCGAAGCCCGGTACGGCGACTTCTCGCACTACGTCGTGCGTGCCTATGACCTGCGGACGAACCGGCTGCTGCCCGGCCGCATCGCCGACCGGACGCAGAAGAGCTGGGTCATGGACGGCTATCCGCTCACGCGCACGTCGAGCGCCGACGGCCGCTGCGTGTACACGCTCTACCAGAGCGCCGACGGCGGCTACCCGTTCGTGCATGCGCTCGACACCGTGAAGGGTGTCGCGCACTGCATCGGTATGCCGCTGAGCAACCAGAACGGCGTCTCCAATCTCGTGCTGTCGCTGCGCAGCAGCGGCAGCACGCTCGCCGTGCACTGGAAGAGCGGCCGTCCCTGGCTCGACGTGGACACGGCGACGTGGCGGATCACGTACGTTCGTGCCGGCTTCCCGTGGCGGTGGCCGGTGATCGGTGTGGGCGCCGCGCTCGTGCTCGCCGCAGCGGCTGCGCTACTCCTCCAGCGGCGCCGCCGAGCAGAGGAAGTCGTCCAGGAGCCGGTTGATGCGCGCCGGCTCGCGCAGCGTGAGGTAGTGGTCTGAGTCGACCTCGACGAGTCGCGCGCGGGGGACCCCGCGCGCGACCGTCTCCCCCCGCGCGCGCAGCTCGGCCGGGTCGTGGCGGGCGACGACGACGAGCGTCGGCGCCGACACCTCGCCGAGCCGCTCGTGCGCGTCCGGCCGCGGGAGCGGCCGCGCGCGCTCGGGCAGCCCGCGCGCGTCGGGCGTCGCGCGCCACAGCTCGCGCAACAGCTCGTTCGCGCCGAGCGGCGCCCAGATCGCGAAGTCGACGTCCATCGCAGCGTCGAAGTCGCCGCGCTCGAGTGCGGCGTCGTAGGCCTTCTCCTGCTCCGGCGTGTACACGTCGACGCCGAGGCCGGTCACGCCCCCGGCGACGTGCACCAGCGCCCAGACCCGCTCGGGGTGCGCGAGCGCGACGTCGAGCGCGAGCCCGCCGCCCAGCGACAGGCCGACGAGCGCCGCCCGCTCGACGCCGAGCGCGTCGAGCAGGCCGACGAGATCCGCGACCGGCGACCATTCCGCTCCGGGCCCGGTCGAGCGGCCGAAGAAGCGGAGGTCGTAGCACACGCAGCGGAACCGCTCGGAGAGTGCCCACATCTGCGGCTCCCACAGGCGCAGGTCACCGAGGCCGCCGTGGACGAAGACGACCGCCGGCCCCTTGCCGGCCTCCTCGACCCACAGGCTCGCGCCGTTGACCTGAACGTGCGGCATGCGGCGACGATAGCCTCCGGGTTATGGCCTTCGAGCACGTTCTCGTCGTCGGCGCGGGCCAGATGGGCGGCGGGATCGCGCAGGTCGTCGCAGCATCGGGCCGGCGTGTCTCGCTGTACGACGCCGCTCCCGGAGCGGTGGAGCGAGGGCTCGAGGCGATGCGGAAGAGCCTAGTGAAGCTCGCCGAGAAGGGTGGCCCCGATCCCGACGAGGCGCTCGGCCGCGTCGAGCCGGTCGGCGATCTCGTCGCCGCCGACCTGATGATCGAGGCGGTCGTCGAGGACGCGCGCGTGAAGGAGGACGTCTTCCGCCGCGCCGACGCGGTGCTGCCGCCGCAGGCGATCCTCGCCTCCAACACCTCCTCGATTCCGATCACCTCGCTTGCGGCGGTCACGTCGCGCGCCGACCGTGTGATCGGCATGCACTTCTTCAACCCGGTGCCGGTGTTGAAGCTCGTCGAGGTGATCCGCGGCCTCGAGACCTCGGACGAGACCGCGCGGGCGATCGTCGAGCTCGCGGTGGAGCTGGGGAAGACGCCCGCCGAGGCCCGCGACCTGCCGGGCTTCGTCTCGAACCGGATCCTGATGCCGTTCATCAACGAGGCGGCCTACGCGCTGCTCGAGGGCGTCGCCGAGCCGGAGGCGATCGACACGATCGCGAGGCTCGGCTTCGCGCATCCGCTGGGGCCGCTCGCGCTCGCCGACCTGATCGGGCTCGACACGTGCGTCGCGATCATGGACGTGCTCCACCAGGGCCTCGGCGACCCGAAGTTCGCGCCGTGCCCGCTCCTGCGCCAGTACGTGCAAGCAGGACGGCTGGGGCGGAAGTCCGGGCGGGGCTTCTACACGTACTGAGCTACGCGGTCGGCCCGCTCGGCGCCGGCACCGCGACCTGCTCCCAGAGCACGATCTTCCCCTTCTGCACGACGAAGAGCGCCGCTGCCTGCTGGCCGGGGCCGTCGCACGTGTGCTTTGGGCGGTGGCCCAGCACGAAGGTCGCGACGACGCGATCGCCCTTCACGCTCATCCGCAGGATCCGACCCGCGCACGGAAGCGTGTCGTTGAACTCGACGGCAAGCGCGTGCGTCGGGATGCGGGCGTCGAGCGGCCCCTGGATGACGCGTGCGTTCTTCGCGAACAGCCGCCCGGCCGCCTCGTTGTCGTTCGCGTTCAGCGCCTTGCTCCACGCGCGCACGACAGCCGCAGGCGACCGGACGTGCGTCGTCGCGCGCGCTGCGCCGGAGCCCGCCGCCGCCACGGCGAGCGCGACTCCGAGGGCGGCCAGCCGCTCCACCTGCCGTCACTATAGTCCGGGCCGTGGACTTCGAGCTCACGCCCGAGCAGAAGGAGATCCAGGGGCTCGCGCGGGAGTTCGCGCGCCGCGAGATCGAGCCGCATGCGGCGGGCTGGGACCGGGAGCACCGCTTCCCGCGCGAGGTCTTCGCCAAGCTCGCCGGGCTGGGGCTGATGGGGACGTGCGTCCCCGAGGAGTACGGCGGCGCGGGCGCCGACTTCCCCTCGTACATCCTCGTGCTCGAGGAGCTCTCCCGCGCCGACGCCGGGGTCGGCGTCACGGTCGCCGTGCATACGAGCGCAGCGACGCTGCCGCTGCTCGCCTTCGGCACCGACGAGCAGCGCTCGCGCTTCGTGCCGCCGCTCGCCCGCGGCGAGCAGCTCGGCGCGTTCGCGCTGACCGAGCCCGAGGCCGGCTCCGATGCGGGTGCCCTGCGCACGCGCGCCGAGCCCGATGGCGACGGCTGGCGGATCAGCGGCGCCAAGCAGTGGATCACGAACGGCCGCTACTCGGGCACGTTTCTGCTCTTCGCGCGCACGGACCCCGAGACGCCGGGCCCGGCGGGCGTGAGCGCGTTCGTCCTCGACGCAGAGCACGTGCGGATCACACGCGACGAGGAGAAGCTCGGCCTCAACTCGTCGGTGACGAGCGACCTCGTCGTCGAGGGGGCGCGCGTCGGCCGCGACCGGCTGCTGCACGAGGAGGGCAAGGGCTTCCAGGTTGCGATGGCGACGCTCGACGGAGGGCGGATCGGGATCGCGGCGCAGGCGGTCGGCATCGCGCAGGCGGCCTACGACGTGGCGCGCGAGTACGCGAAGGAGCGGCACGCGTTCGGCCGGCCGATCGGCGCGTTCCAGGAGATCCAGCACAAGCTCGCCGACATGTCGACGGAGATCGACGCGGCACGGCTGCTCGTCTATCGCGCGGCGCTGCTGAAGGAGCGCGGCGAGCCGCACACGGAGGCGGGCGCGAAGGCGAAGCTGTTCGCATCCGAGATGGCGCGCCGCCAGACGGCGGAGGCGATCCAGGTGCTCGGCGGCTACGGGTACACGAAGGAGTTCCCGGTCGAGCGGTACTACCGCGACGCGAAGATCACGGAGATCTACGAGGGCACGAGCGAGATCCAGCGGCTCGTGATCGCCCGCTCGATCCTCGGGCTTCAGCGGCGCTCAATGGCCCAGGGCTAGGACGGCCGCCGCCGCAACGCGGGCGTACCCGTCCGCAAGCGCGGCAAGGAAGGCGGTGTGCACGTCCCCCGCCGGCACGGTGCGCCCGCCGAAGGCGAGGTCGCAGGTCGCGCAGGCGTCGTGCGCGACGCTTGCGGAGAAGCCGAGATCGACGGCGGCGCGGACGGTCGCGTCGACGCACATGCTCGTCATCATCCCGCAGACCACGACCGCGTCGACGCGCCGTCCGCGCAGCGCGTCCTCGAGCCCCGTCTCCCGGAAGCCGTTCGGGTGCGCCTTCCGCAGGACCGGCTCGCCCTCCAGTGGTGCGACGAGCGGGTGGATCTCGACGCCCTCGGTGCCCGGGCGCATGAACGGCGCGTCCGGCTCGTCCCAGACGTGCTGAAGATGGACGACCGGCTCGCCCGAAGTGCGGAAGGCGTCGAGGAGGAGCCGCGCCTGCTGCGCCGCCTGCTCCGGCCGCTCGAGCGGATGGGCTCCGCCGGGGAAGTAGTCGTTCTGGATGTCCACCACGATCAGTGCCCGCGTCACTCGTCCTCCTGTCGCTCGCTCGGTGGCTCTTCGGGACTCCACTCGTAGAGTGCGTCCGGCGTCTTCTCCTCGTTGCCGCCGCCGTCGGTGAAGCGAACCGCGTGCAGGCCGTGCCGCTCGTAGAAGCGGCGTGCTTCCACGTTCTGCTGGAAGACCCACAGGGTGAAGCCGCCGGGACGTCGCGTCTTCGCCTGCTGAAGCAGCGCGCTGCCCGCTCCGCGGCCCTGCGCGTCAGGGTGTACGTAGATGTGGCTCAGCACGTCGTCCCACAGGACCGCCATGCCGACGATGCGCCCGGCGTCCTCGGCGACCCAGACCTCGTCCTTCTCGACGAGGCCGCGGACGAACGCACGGTGCTCGCCGTGGCTGTGCAGCATGGGCAGGAACGTGAGGGTCTCGAACGAGGCGATGAACACCTCGGCCACCGCCTCCGCGTCCTCCGGCCGGGCGAGCCTGACCTCCACGCCGCCTAATCTACGGCCATGAGCCGCCGCCGTGATCAGCCGGTGCGTCTGACGCGCATCTACACGCGGGGCGGCGACGCGGGGGAGACGAGCCTCGGCGACGGTTCCCGGGTGTCGAAGCTCGACGGCCGCATCGCCGCGTACGGCATCGTGGACGAGCTCAACTCACAGCTCGGGCTCGTCCTCGCCGCGCCCGACCTGGCGGCCGAGCTGCGCGCGCCGCTGCAACGGGTGCAGAACGAGCTCTTCGACCTCGGCGCGGATCTCTCGGTCCCGTTCCGCGGCCCGGACGAGCGCCTGCGGGTGACGCAGCCGCTGATCGACGGCCTCGAGCGGCTGTGCGACGAGCTCAACGAGCCGCTGCCCGAGCTGACGAGCTTCGTCCTGCCCGGCGGGTCCGAGGCCGCTGCGCGCCTGCACGTCGCGCGCACGGTCGCCCGGCGCGCGGAGCTGGCGGCGCTCGCGGCCGCCGGTGCGCACGGCGTCAACCCGCTCGCGCCGGTCTACCTCAACCGGCTGGCGGACCTGCTGTTCATCCTCGCCCGGGCGGCGAACACGCTCGCCGGCGTCGAGGAGCCGCTCTGGCGTCCCGGCGCCGGTCGGGACTAGCGCCCGCGCAGGAGCGTGGTGATGGTGGTGGCGATGGTGGTGGGCGTGGCGGGTTTGGGGAGTACGGTGTCGATGCCGGCGTAGCGGGCGTTGCGGGCGAAGGAGGGGTCGTTCGTGAGCCCGACGATCTGCACCTCGGGAAGCAGCGCGTGCAGCTCGGCGAGCGTGTAGATGGGGACCGTGGCGAGGTCGACGACGACGGCGGCGGCCGCGGTGTCGAACCGCGGGTCGAGCGCCGTGTAGAGCTCGGAGTCGGCGATCTGCCGCACGAGGTAGTGGCTGCCGAGCCGGTTGCCCAGCGAGGCGGTCAGGCCCGAGCCGGCGCCGCGGATGACGACGATGCGAAGCGGCCGCGTGCTCTGCCAGACCGGCGACGCGGGCTGCCGCTTCACGAACCTGATCTTCGCCGTGCGGTTCACGGCCTGCCCGATGCCCTCGGCGTGCATCTGCAGCCGGTAGAGGCCCGGCTTCGTGACGTGGAGCGGCACGCGCAGGATGGTCACGCCCGCGTGCCGCGTGGGCGTCTTGATCGTCTGGCCGGGCACCGTTACGCCGTTGCTGTCGACGAACGAGCCGGTCACGCGTGCGGGCGCGGTCAGGGCCAGCCGCACCGCGACGAAGGGGCGGCTCTCGATCCAGATGCGGCGCACGGTCATGATTTGGAGGGCGAGCTGGGTCGCTTCGCCGTGCGTGATGAGCGCGTAGTACGTCAGGTGCCGCGTGAGCACGTGCACGGTTCCGTCGGAGTCGCGGAACCAGCCGTCGGTCTGGCCGGCGGGGAGGTCGAACGTCGGCAGCTGGGTGATCGCCCGCCACGTCCGCGCGTCCTGTGAGGTCACCAGCGTGGCGCCGTCGGGTGCGTGCGGGAACTGGATGTCGATGACGCCGCCGAGATCCGTGACGGGCTGGTGGTTGCTGCGCAGGAACGCGGTGACGTCGACGACGAGCGCGCTCGACGGGATGCCGGACATCGCGTTCGCGGCCTCGGGCAAGATCTGCACGACGACGGCGTCTCCGAACGCGCCGACGGGCCAGTCGGCGATTACGTCGCCGTCAGAGGCCGTGAGCGAGCTGGCCAGGGCCGGCACGGCGTTCTTCTGCACCGGCGGGACAGGCGGCTGGCTGCCTCCGGACGAGGCCGGCGGCACCCAGATCGTGAAGTGGGAGAGGATGCTCGCCGACTGGCCGCCCGCGCCGATCGTGCCGGTGACGATGTAGAGGCCCGCGGTGCTCGTGGCGAACGTCCACGTCTCGCTCTGGCCGTTCCGGGCGGCGAGCGCGGTGGCCGACGCGTCGGGCCGCGTGACGCTCATGGTGCTCCAGGAGACCGGCTCGTTCGCGGTCAAGGTGATCGCGGCCACCGAGGCAACCGTCGAGCCGTCGTCCGGCGACGCGGAGACGAGCGCGGGGCCCGTGCCGCCGCCGCCGCCCGTGCCGCCGCTGGCGCCCGTGCCGCCGGTGGCGCTCGTGCCGCCGCTGGCGCTCGTGCCGCCGCTGGCGCCCGTGCCGCCGCTGGCGCTCGTGCCGCCGCTGGCGCCCGTGCCGCCGCTGGCGCCCGTGCCGCCGCTGGCGCCCGTGCCGCCGCTGGCGCCCGTGCCGCCGCTGGCGCCCGTGCCGCCCGACGTCGGCGGTGCGACGACGGGTGTCTGGTTCGTCGCCGCCCTCGTGAAGGACAGGATCTGGTTTCCGGCGGCGTCGTGCAGCGCGTTGAGCGCCGGGACGCCGTAGGAGACCGCGACGGTGTCGCTGCTCGCGACGCCCTGTGCGAGCGTGAGCGTCACGATGCTGCCGTTGAACGCGACGCCCGTGACCGCCACCGGGTGGCCGCCCACGTTGACCGTGAAGGCGCTGCCGTCCGGCGCGGAGCCGGCCAGATCCTCGTCGAAGGCGAGTGTGACCGTCCCGCCGTTGACCGTCGCGGCGCTCAGGATCGGCGGCACCGTGTCCGTCGTGTTGTTCATCACGGCGACCAGGCCGAAGCTCGTGGTCGCGTTCTCGCTCGGCACCGCCACGTCGCGGATGCGGTTACCTGCGGCGGCGGGCTGGTTGTAGGCCAGCTTCACGGCCTGGCTGTTGTTCGGCGACGTCGGCAGGTCGAGCGTGATCGTCGTGCCGGAGCAGGCGAGGGCCGTCGGCGCCGGCTGCGCGATGCCGTTGTACGTGACCTGGAACGCGCTCGGGGAGGTCGTCGCCGAGCAGTCGAGCGTCTCGCTCATGTCGAACGAGAGCTGCGCGCCCGCCGCGTTCGTCGAGCCGGAGACGAACGTCGGCGGCGTCACGTCCGGGATCTCGGCGACGTTCGCGCTGTTGAACGTGGCCGAGTTGCCGACGTGGTCGGTCGCGATGAGCTGGTACTGGTAGCAGTTGCCGCCGGACACCGTGTTGTCGACGCCGCCGGTGAGGGTGACGTTCGAGAAGGACGACCAGTGGGCCGTGTCGCAGGTCCCGCTGAAGGACGTCTGGGCGCGCTGCACCTGCACGCTCGCGACGCCGGAGCCGCCGTCGCTCGCCGAGGTGGTGACCGGCACGGATGCGCTCCCGTAAAGGCCGTTCGTGTAGCTGATCGAGCCGCTCGGGGCCGTGGTATCGGACTGCACGCTGAGCGTGTCTTCCGTCGAGGTCGGGTCGCGCGTGAGCTGGATCGAGTCGCTGATGCCGTCGCCGCTCCAGGTGTACGTGCCCGAGACGAACGGTGCCGCGTTCGTGGTCGAGTCGACGTCGGGGTCGCTCGTCAGCGAGCCGGACGAGCCCTTGCCCTGCCATGTCGCCGAGTCGACGCCGTTCTGGCCGGTGCTCGTCAGCTGCAGCTCGAAGGTGCCGCCGGCGCCGCCGAGGTACAGGGTCGTCCCGCCGAGGTAGGCGCCGCTCGAGGCGCCGGGGGCGAGGGTGATCGGCGAGCCGTTGACGATCTTCGTGATCGAGGACGAGGTGTACGTCGCCTGCAGGCCACTGCCGTTGCTGACGACGACTTCGTACTCGTAGCAGTTGCCGGCCGAGACGTTCGAGTCGCTGATCGGGCTCGAGGCCGGATTGCTGATGATCGTCGAGAAGCTCGAGAAGGTGCCGCAGTTTGTGCCGTCGAACGTCGCGCTCGCGCGCTCGACCAGGATCTGGCCGATGCCGGACTGCGCGTCGGTGCCCGGATCCCAGTTCACCGAGACGGCGTCGAGGCTCGTGACGCCGTCGGCGTTCTGGACCGAGCCGCCGGACGGCGGCGTCGTGTCGACGAGCACGATCGTGCTCACCGAGGCGACGTTGCCGACGTTGTCCTTCGCGGTCAGCGTGTACTGGTAGCACTGGCCGTCCGTCGGGACCGTGTCGGTCGCGCCGGTCACGACGTTCGCGCCGCTGTCCACGTAGCCGCTGTTCGGGCAGCTGCCGGGGCCCGACGGGGCGAGCGGGTCCGAGCGCGTGATGACGTTCGACGCGACGCCGGAGCCGCTGTCGGTGAAGGCGGCCGCAGACACCGGAATCGTGAGCGAGCTGGAGTACGGGCTGACCGAGACCGAGCCGCCGGTCGGCGCGGTCGAGTCCTGCGTGATGGTGAACGTGCCCGGCGTCGAGCCGAGGCCGGCGTTGTTGTTCACGACGACGCTCTGGCCGACGGTCGGCCCGGTCGTCGTCCCGTCGAACGTGACGGCGACCTGGTTGCTCGTCTGCGTCGTGCCGAAGCTCGCGCCGCCGTTGGTGTTCAGGTCGGAGAACGTGTAGCCCGCGTTACCCGACATGATCCCGGACTCGGGGTCGCTCGAGCCGGTCGCCGTGATCGTGAACGTGCCGCCGAGCGACGGCCGGAAGAAGAGCGTCGAGCCGCTGAGGAAGGTGTTCCCGGCGGAGAGGCCCGTGATGCTGACGGCCGGCTGCGACGGCGGCGAGCTGTCGACCATGACGGCGGAGGAGAGCGAGGCGGTGTTGCCGACGTTGTCGGTGCCGGTGAGCGTGAACAGGTAGCAGTTGCCGCTGTTCACGGTCTGCGGCGTGGTGCCCGAGATCGTGGTAGGCGGGCCGTAGGTGCCGCACACGTTGTTGGACAGCGTCGCCGACTGGACGGTGAGCGTGGAGCTCGCGAGGCCGGAGCCGGAGTCGCTGTAGTCGGTGCGGCTGTCGATCGTGACCGTGGTGCCGGTGTTGAGGTAGCTCGACGTGGCGACCGCGTCGGCTGCCGTGCCGTTCACCGTCAGCGCGCCGCCGCTCGGCGCGGTCGAGTCGGCCGTCACCGTGTAGGTGGCGTCGGCCGAGTTCAGCCCCGCGTTGTCGGTGGAGTGCACCGTGTAGGGGCTGCTGCCGCTGCTCGTGTGGTCGAACGTGACCGCGAGCTGGTTGCCCGTCTGGGTGCCGTTCAGGTTGCCGCTGAGCGGCGAGAAGGTGTAGCCGTCGTTTCCGGTCTTGATCCCGGACTCGGCGTCGGTCGAGCCGTTCGCGTTGACGGTGAAGGTGCCGCCGTCGGACGGGCGGAAGAAGAGCGTCCCGGCGCCGTTGTCGTAGGTGTTCCCGGCCGAGAGGCCCGTGAACGCGACGAGCGGCTGCGACGGCGGCGTCGTGTCGAGCATGACGGTGACGGAGCGCGTGGCCGTGTTGCCGACGTTGTCGGTGCCGGTGAGCGTGAAGCGGTAGCAGTTGCCGCTCGTGAACGAGATGCCGCTCACGTCGGTGCCGACGATCGTGGTGGGCGCGCCGTAGCTGCCGCAGGTGCCGTTGCTGAGCGTCGCCGACGCGACCGTGAGCAGCGAGGAGGCCATGCCGGAGCCCGCGCCGTCGTTGGCGTAGTCGCTGCGCGAGTCGACGGTCACGGCGGTGCTCGTCGCCCAGACCGACGCGCCGCCGCTCGTCGCCGTGGTGCCGTCGACCGACAGCGCACCGCCGGTGGGCGCGGCATTGTCGAGCACGAAGGTCAGCGTGTCGTGGCCGGTGTTGCCCGTGGGCGCGACGGCGTCGACCGAGGAGACCACCTTCTGGCCCGGAGCGGTGGTCGCCGCCGAGCTGAACGTGTACGCGCTGGGCGAGTCGACGTCCCACGGATTGACCGTGGTGTTCGTCTGGGTGCCGCCGGAGCCGGTGAAGCCGGTCGTGCCGGAGAGATCGGGGAACGTGACGCTGGCGACGCCGGTCTGGTCGGTCGAGCTCGCATGGAGCGTGAAGCCGCCGCCCGAGTTGGTCGTGCTGTAGTAGAGGTCGTAGTCGTTGCCGGCGAACGGGGCCGGGTGGCTGCCGGCCGAGAACAGGTAGGCGTGAGCTGCGCCGGTCAGCGTGAGGTCGGTCACCGGCGCCGTCAGATCCTGGCCGTAGGCAAAGTGGACGAGCTGGTCGACCTCGGTGTTGCCGACGTTGTCGACCGAGTGGACGACGACGACGTAGCTGTGCGGCGTGGTCAGGTTGCTCTGGTCGAGGGCGTAGGTCCAGTCCGTGCCGGCGACCGTCGCGGCGAGCGGGACCGGCGTGGACGAGTTGAACCCGGCGCCGTCGAAGTACTTGTTCAGGCCGAAGGTCGTGTCCTCGATCGTTAGCGTGACGCCGGCGACGCCGGAGCCCGAGCCGTCGCTGACGGTGCCGCAGATGTTGCCGCCGGACGGCGTGCCGCTGCAGGTCGCCGCGGCGCCGAGGTTCCAGTTCGAGCTGTCGTAGCTCATGTGGTCGACCGGGAACTGGACGTTCGTCGCGGCCGGCATGCTGTCGGCGGTGACCGTCAGCGAGTCGCTCGCCGTGTCGGCCGCCGGGAGGGTGACGCCGTTGGCCGCCGTGACCGTCTCCGAGCCGGGCGAGCCGAACGGCGTGACCGTGCCGTCGAAGTTGTACGTCGACGACTCGTAGTTGCCGCCGCCGGTGTTCGTGCCGGCGTTCGAGCCCGTGCCGAAGATCGCCGGGAAGGTGACCGAGCCGATGCCGCTGTGCGGGTCGCTCGCCGAGGCCTCGAGCGTGAACGAGCCCTGGCCGGCCGCTCGCAGGAAGAGCGTCTTCGAGCCTGCGTCGTAGTGCTGTGCGGCGGTGCCGGAGACCGGGATCGGTGCGGAGGTCGAGAGGGTCGGCGGGCTGTTGTCGACGACGACGGTGCTGATCGAGGACGTCGTCGCGTTCGAGACGTTGTCCGTGGCGACGGCCGCGAGCGCGTAGCTGTGGCCGTCGGTGAAGCCGGTGTTGCTCCAGGCGACGGAGTAGACGCCCGCGACGGCGGTCGTCTGCGTCGTCCCGATCTGGACGCCGAAGAGCGACGTGTTCGTCGGGTCGCAGCCGGCGTGCAGGGTCGCGTCGCACTGGTAGAAGGCGACCTGCTTGACGCCCGAGCCGGAGTCCGTCGGCGAGGCCGCGATCAGCACGCCGGTGCTCACACCCGTGGCGTTCGCCGGCTCGCCGAGGCCGAAGGCGGCCGGGCCGCTGCCGTCGGCGTTGACCGTGAGCGAATCCGTACCGGTGATCGGACCGGGGACGGTGTCGCCGTTGGAGGCGGTGATCGTCTCGGAGCCCGGGCTCGAGAACGCGCTGCCCGTGCCGTCGAAGCTGTACTGGGACGACTCGTAGTTGCTGCCGCTCGTCGGCGCCGTCTGGTCGTTCGAGCCGGTCGAGAAGATCGCCGGGAAGTTGACCTTCGCGATGCCGGACTGCGCGTCGACGGCGTTCGCCTCGAGCGTGAAGCTTCCGTTCTGGTGCGCGTTCAGCCAGAGGGTCTTGCTCGGGCCGTCGTAGTACTGGAAGAAGGGGTTGGTGACCGCGACCGGAGCGGCGACCGTCACGTTCGGCGCGGTTGCGTCGACCGTGAACGATCGGGTCGACGAGAAGCTCGAGGCGGAGCTCGAGGCGTCGACGTTCTTCGCGCGCCAGTAGTAGGTCGTGCCGGTCTGGAGGTTGAAGCCGGCCGGAACGGCGGCGCTGCCGGTCTGGCTGACGGCCAGCGCCGTGCTGGTCGAGTCGAAGGTGCCGAGCGACGCAGAGCAGTTGCTCGTCGTGCAGACCTCGAAGGTGACCTTGCCGGCATCGAGCGTGTCCGGATCGCTGAATGTCGCGCTCAGCGTGGGTGTGGTCGAGTTGATGAGCGCGCCGTTCGCAGGTGCGCCGAGTGCCGGCGTGTTCGGAGCCGCGTCGGACGTCATGTTCGTGGCCGCCTGCGCCGTGTACGCCGCAGCCTCGTTGCCCGCCGGGTCCTTGATCGTCGTGCCGGCGTAGGCCACGGTGACGGCGTCGAGGTACTGCGCCGCCGTGTGCAGCGTGAGGCGCACGATTGTGTCGCCGCTCGTGAAGGCCACCGCGTCGACCGTGTCCGTGTTCCCGTTCACCTTGACGGTGAAGTCGCTCGGCGACGGCGAGGAGGCGGAATCAAGCGCCTCGCTGTACGCGACGTCGAGCGTCGAGCCGATCAGCGTGCGCGTGGTGACACTCGGCAGCGTCGTGTCGTAGACGAAGGTGCGGGTGGTTGTGGTGGTGTTGCCGGCGTTGTCGGTTGCTTGGGCGGTGATGGTGTAGGTGTGGCCGTCGGTGAGCTTGCCGCTGAGGGCGGTTGTCGAATACGTCCAGCCGGTGGTGCCGCTCGCCGCGTTGAATGTGATGCCGGCCTGCGTGAAGTCGCTGCCGTCCCAGTAGCTGCCGCTGCCGTCCTGGATCGCGATCGCGACGGTCCCGACGCCTGACGTCGCGTCGCTGGAGTCGCCGGCGAGGTTTGCGGGCAGGGTGGCGGTGCGGTAGTTGGTGGCGTCGGCGGCGGGGGTGGTGATGTGGAGGGTCGGGGCGGCCGAGTCGTAGGTGAAGGTGCGGGTGGTCGTCTGGGTGTTGCCGGCGTTGTCGGTGGCTTGGGCGGTGATGGTGTAGGTGTGGCCGTCGCTGAGCTTGCCGGCGAGGGTGCTGGTGGAGTAGGTCCAGCTGCCGGTGCTGCCGCTGGTGGCGTTGAAGGTTTGGGAGCCCTGGTCGAAGTCGGAGCCGCTCCAGTAGTTGCCGCTGCCGTCCTGGATGGCGATCTGGACGTTGTTGACGCTGGAGCCGCCGAGGTCGCTGGAGTCGCCGGCGAGGTTTGCGGGCAGGGTGGCGGTGCGGTAGTAGCTGCCGTCGGCGGCGGGGGTGGTGACGTGCAGGGCGGGCGCGGTTGTGTCGTAGACGAACGTCCGCGTCGTCGTCTGGGTGTTGCCGGCGTTGTCGGTGGCCTGGGCGGTGATGGTGTAGGTGTG
>Ga0187849_1000458_pt1 | contig 55208 bp, 56 predicted proteins | sample June2016WEW_4_10_2_FD_132412 | JGI IMG/M metagenome (GOLD analysis project Ga0187849, IMG submission 132412) | Peatland microbial communities from SPRUCE experiment site at the Marcell Experimental Forest, Minnesota, USA - June2016WEW_4_100 | ecosystem: Environmental > Terrestrial > Soil >... | reverse complement strand
GAGCGGGTGGTCGCGTGGGAGTATGTCGTCGGCCGCGGCCGGGTCCTCTGCATCGGCGCCTACACCTACTTCGCGGCGCCCGACCGGCTGCTGCGGCCCCAGCTCGAGCGGCTGGTGGCCAACGCGCTGCGCGCCGCGGCGCCGTCGGTCGAGCGGCGCAGCTGGTGGCCGTCGCCCGGCACGGCGGCCACCGAGTCGGAAGCGCTGGGCCTGCCGGAGCCTCTCGAGCTCGACGGCGCGCTGCCCATTCCGGCGCAGGACCCGATCGCGCTCTCGGGTCCGGTCCAGGAGGACGAGCAGTTCGACGTGGCCGGGCGACGGGCGCTGCTGGTCGGGGGCGAGCGGCGCGGGATCGGGGAGCTGTGGGTGCATCCGCACCGCACCGTCGCGTGGTGGACCGTGCGGGCGGACGGGGAAGTGGCGTTCGGCACGCACATCGAGGTGGGACCGAACGCCGTGGCGCGCACGCTCGAAACCGCGGGTCGCCGCGTGCTCGAGACCACGTTCGTCGCGCTGGAGCACGCGGTCCTCCTGGTGGACTACCGTCCGGAACGCAAGCGGCGGGAGTCGGTGGGCCGCGGCCCGGCCGACTTCGAGATCGAGCTGGTGATGGATCTGCGCCGGATGTGGCCGTTCGCCGCAGGCTGCGGCGGCAACCTCCGCTACCGTGCGGGCAGCAGCGGGCGGGTGGCGCTGGTCGAGTCGGAGAGCGACGACGGCGTGGCGGCGGTCTTCCTCAGCCGGCCGGCGCGGCTGGAGATGACGGCGATGGAGGGCCGCACGCCGGCGGTCCGCTGCATCATCCGGACGCCGCTCGGCACGCCGCTCACCGTGGCGGTCGTGGGGGGCGCGGACCGCGACGACTTCGAGCGGACGCTGCGCGGCGTGCGCCGGCTCGGCGTCGCGGGTCTCGTCCGCCAGCGGGTGCAGCGTTCGGCCACCGTGGCCGAGGCGCGCCTCGTGGTGCGGGCCGACGATCGGCCGTTCGAGCGCGCCTTCGAGTGGGCCAAGCGGCGGCTCGACGCCTTCGTGGGCGACGTCCCCGGCGTCGGCCGCTCGCTCCTGGCCGGCTACGCCGCGTCCAAGCCCGGCGGGGGGGACGGCCGCCCCGGGTATGCCTGGTTCTTCGGGCGTGATGCCTGCTGGACGGCGTTCGCGCTCCTGGCGGCCGGCGAATTCTCGTTGGCCCGCCAGGTCATCCGCTTCCTCGGTGACCATCAGGACGTCACGGGGAAGGTCCTCCACGAGGCCACGACCTCCGGCCAATTCCACTACGATGCCGCCGACGCGACGCCACTCTTCCTGCTGCTGGTCGCGCGGTACCTCGCGTGGAGCGGCGATCGGGAATTCGTGTCCGCCGTCTGGCCGCACGTGGAGCAGGCGTACGCCTACTGCCTGTCCACGGACGGCGACGGGGACGGGCTGATCGAGAACGCGCGGGTGGGGCACGGGTGGATCGAATCGGGGCCGCTGGGCGGCTCAAAGGTGACGGGCTACCTGGCGGCGCTCTGGTACGCCGCGCTGCAGGGCCTGGCGCGCGCGGCCGATGTGCTGGAGCACAAGAAGCTCGCCGCCGAGTGCTGGGCGCGGGCGGCGCGGGTCGCGGCCGCGATCGAGGACCGCCTGTACGACTCGGCGCGCGGGATCTACGCGCTGGACATTCGCCCCGACGGCAAGCCCACCTGGACCCAGACGGCCCTGCAGGCCGTGCCGCTCCTGCTCGGCGCGGCGAACCCGATCCGCGCCAAGCGCTATCTCGAGCGCCTGCGGGACGCGGAGTTCAGCGCCAAATGGGGCGTGCGGATGCTGCCGTCCTCCGACCCGCTGTTCGCGCAAGGCGCCTATCCTTCGGGCGCGGTGTGGGCGCTGTTCACCGGCTGGGCCGCGCTGGCCGAGTATCGGGCCGGCGCGGGCGAGGCGGGCTTCGTCCATCTGACGGCGAACGCGGATCTGGCGACGGCGCGGCAGCGCGGCGCGTTCGACGAGGCGCTGCACGGCCTCGAGGAGCGGCCGGCGGGCGTATGCCCCGATCAGGCGTGGTCGGCCGGGATGGTGGTGCTGCCGTTCGTCGAGGGGCTGCTGGGCGTCGAGCCGGACGCGCCGGCCGGGCGGCTCGCCATCCGCCCGCAGCTGCCGTCGGTGTGGGCGCGGCTCGAGGTGGAAGGGCTGCGCTGCGGCGAGAGCGCCTACGATCTCAAGATCCAGCGGCGCGACGACGGCGTCTCGCTCGCCCTGCGCCGCACGCTCGGGCCGGCGCTGTTCGTCACGCTCGCGCCCTGGTGCCCCACGCTGGCCCTGCGCGTCGAAGTGGACGGCCAGGCGGTCAAGCCCGAGGCGACAGGGTGGGGAAGCGGACTCCGGTGCGCGGTGTCGTTCGAGGCGGCCGGCGAACACGAAGTGCGCTTCGTGTTGAAGTAGGCGGTAAAGACGGAGCGCAGTGTTCGGAGCAGTTGCGAGACGGGGAGTTGCGAGCGGTTACGAGACGGGAGCAGGCAGAAGCAGAAAGGGCCTCATGCGCGCCACGAATCCGCGACGAGGCCCTTTCTCTCGCTCACCACTCTTCACTCATGACCGCTCGCAACTCCCCGTCTCGCAACTGTCCTGCCGTCGCTCGCAACTCCCCGTCTCGCAACTGTCCTGCTTTACGCCCTTCTGACCATCCGTCTCGCCGTCTCCAGCGTCCGATCGACGTCATCCATCAGCGTGTAGATGTGGCAGCACTGCCTGACGCCGAGCGGGTCGCCCATCGAGCGGCACCGCACCTTCGCCCGATCCCACAGCCCGTCCATCAGGTCGCCCGCGGAGGTGCCGGCGAGGCTCCACACCGTCGTCCCGCTGGTCAGCTCGGGGTGCACCGGCGAGTGGATCGTGACCTGGGGGATCTGCTGCAGGCCCGCGCGGAGCCGGTCGGCGAGCGCCATGATCCGGGCCTCGACGCGCGCCGGCCCGATCCGGTTGTGGAACTCGATCGCCGCCATGTAGCCCTTGAGCATCGAGCGGTTGCCCGTGCCGATCTGCATCAGGCGGTACGCCCCCGATCTGTAGTCGTCCCACGTGGCGGAGGCGAGCGTCGCCCACACGCCCGGAAGCTTGTCGGCCGTGATGTACAGCAGGCCGCTTCCCGCGGGCGCGAGCAGCCACTTGTGCGGCGACGAGTAGTACGCGTCGCATCCGATCTTCTTCATGTCGAGCTGGAAGTGCCCGCAGCACTGCGCGCCGTCGATCACCGTGAAGATCCCGTGGTCCTTCGCGAAAGCGCACATGCGCTCGACGGGGAACCGGATCGCCTGCCCGCTGGTGAGGTGCGGGATGCTCCAGACCCTGGTCTGCGGCGTGGTGGCGTTGAGGTACAGGTCGATGAGCTGCTGCGGGTTCTCCGGCGGCACCGGCACGGTGACCTGCTTCACGTAGATCCCGTAGCGCTTCGACTTCAGCTCCCATCCCTGGCGGCCGCCGGGGTGCTCGAGGTTGGTGAGGATCACCTCGTGACCCGGCTCGATGGGCAGCCCGTTGGCGATGTAGTTCATCGCGACGGTCGCGTTCTGCGTGAGCGCGAGCTCGTCCGGTGACGCGCCGATCAAGGCGGCGAGCGCGGTCCGGAGGTCGGTCTCGGGGTTGTAGCCGGTGATGTAGTCGGGGGTGCCGGCCTTGTAGTTCCAGTGCGCGACGGTGCCCGCGACCTGGTTCATGTCGTCCGAGACCGCCTGGAGCACCACCCGCGGCATGCTGCCGAGCGTCCCGGTGTTGAAGAACGCCTCGTCGGGGGGTATCAGGAACTCACGGCGGAGCGTGCGCCAGTAGCTCTCGTCGTCCTGGAAGACCGCCGGCGGCCAGGCCGGGGGCGCGGCGTCGGGAGCGGGCGTGGCACCGAGGCGGGCGCGGGAGAGGAGAGCGGCGCTGGCGAACGAACCGAGGAAGCTGCGACGGTCGAGCATGGCCGGGGATCCGGATGGAGGGACGGCCGCGAATATGCCGCGCGAGCGTGCGGGTCGCCAGCTTGCTTGCCCGGCCCGGGCCGCCTGGCCACATTCCCGCGCCATGATGCTGCGTCGACGCCTCACCCCGCTGGTGCTGCTGGTCGTCCTGCTGGGCGCCTGCTCGGTCGAGCGCGCCCCGTCGGGCCGGCCGGAGGGCCCGGCGGCGACGGCCGCCGATTCCGCGGCGTCGGCCGAAGTCTACGCGGCGCTGCGGCTCTACTATGCCCGGGTCACGGCACGTGACTGGAAGGTGCTGGCGCTGAGCTTCTGGCCCCGCGTCACGGTCACGACCATCCGGAACGGGCTGCCGGGAGCGCCGCAAGCGGGCGAGGTCGAGACCAGTCCGATCGAAGCGCTCGTCCAGCGGGCCGCCGCCATGAACGACTGCCCGGCGGGCATGTCCGCCGAGATGATCCGCGCCACCGTCGTGACGTACGGCCCGTTGGCGGACGCGTGGGTCACGTACCGCGCGCATTGCGGGGTCACGCGGGACTCCGTCACGACGCACTATGGGATCGACGCCATTCACCTGATGAAGCACCAGGGGGAGTGGCGGATCGCCGGCCTCACCTTCACGCACGAGATCCCGGGTGCGCCTCTCGGCCGGCCGTAGCGAGGCCCGTCGTCTTCCTGGCACAACGGTACGTCGTTCGGGGTACACAACTCATGGGGCTCACGTGAAGCGACTGCTCGTCCTGGCGATGCTCATCCCGACCGCGCTCCTGGCGCAGCGCGGGCCGTACGGCCGGCAGGGGCCGTTCGATCAGACCACCGTCGACACGGTGGGACCGAGCCGCGCGTACACGATCGGCGTGCTCGCGTTCACCGGCGGCGACTGGGTGCCCTCCGGCATCGATTTCGGGATGCTCTGGCGGCTCAGCGAGAGCACCGGCACGGCGGCCGGGGCGTGGATCGCGCTCGGGAGCTTCACCCAGTCCCAGGCCATTTACTTCGGTCAGTCGAAGGGGTTCTTCGCCGGCCTCGGCGTCACCCTGCGGCAGCCGATCGCGACGCTGCTCGAGATGGGATCGGAGCGCAGCCCGACCTACGTGCGCCTCGAGACGACGGTGGACGCGGGCGAAACGCGTGACTTCAACTCACCCCTGATTCAGGGGCCGTGGGACACCCGCGTGTCGCTGCTGGCGGGCATCTCGCTCGGCTCGCACACGGCGCTCGGCCAGTCCTTCAGCCTCGGGTACGGCCCCGCGTTCATGATGGGGCGCGCCTCGACGACGCACGGGCAGTTCGTCCTGCGGGTGCGTCTGCCGGCGCACTAGCCGAACTCCACCTCCCAGCTCAGCTCCGATCCCGGCGGCGACGCGAGCGCCAGCCGGGCGGCCCGCAGCGCCCCGCTCCCCGTGACGGCGACGGTGGCGCCCGCGTCCGGGTCGCTCGAGGCCCGCCGCGGCGTGAAGCCGGGCGGCAGGGCGATGGTGACCGCGTAGGGGCGCGCGTCGAGCTGCACCGCCTGCGCCGTCAGCGTCCGGCTGCCGGCGCGCCACTGCTCGCTCTCGAGGTCCAGCCCCTGCACCACGTGGCGGGTCGAGCCGATGACCGCCGGCGCGTGCCGCCGGCGTCGCAGCGACAGCACGACCGTAGACCGCGGGTTCACGCTCAGGGCGACCTCGCCGTCCACGTCGCGGCGCCGCCGCTCCGACCAGACGTCGTAGGCGAGCAGCGGGCCGCGGATGCCGTGGCTCGCGAGGGCGAAGGCGAACCGGCGCGGCGTCTCGCCCCAGTTCAGCGCCGCCAGCATCCACCAGTCCTCCGCGAGGCGCCCCAGCAGCCACGACGGCGAGGCCGAGCGGCCGCTCGCGTCGGGCGCGACGTCGTACGCGCGCTCCAGCAGCGGGGCGACGGGCATCGCCCGCTGCAGGATCTCCAGTCGCTCGGCGGACAGGCGATCCGGGGGCTCGCCGGAAACCGTCGGTCCTCCGGCGAACGCCGCCACGGTGGCCCAGAGCCGGGCCTCGTCTCGCGTCACCCGCTCGCCGACGACGAGGGCCCCGGGATCGTTGATCCAGGCGTTTCCCCGGTAGTGCGCCCGCAGGGCGACGGCGCGCGCCGTCTGATGCAGCGTCTCGAAGCCGCGCTCGGCGTCCGGGCTGAGGCGAACGGCGTCAACGAGGCCGGCCGCGTGCTGGAGCGGCACGTCGCACGCCGTGAGGAAGGCGCCGCCCGCACCCTCGCGCAGCGCCCGGAGCGCCGCCCGGCAGGCCTCCGAGCGGCTCATCCCCCCGCGCCCCGGAGAGGCGACTGCACCGTAGCGGAGCTCGTCGAGCGTGAGGTCGTCGTAGCCCCATTCCGCGACGGTGTGACGCATCAGGTCCCGCAGGTAGTCGCGCACGGGCGCCTGCGCCGCGTCGAGCGCGTAGACCCGGCCGCCCCGGTCGGCCGGCTCCTCCACCACCAGCGGATCCCCGTCCGGCGACGGCAGCAGCCAGTCCGGGTGCGCCGCGGGGATGCCGGACCGCTCGGCCACCAGCAGCGGAGCCAGCCAGAGGCCGGCACGGAATCCGGCGGCGTGGATCCGGTCCGTCAACCAGCGATGGCCGTGCGGGAACGCGTCGTTGGTGTCCCAGTCGCCGGCCGAGCGCTGGTATCCGTCACCGATGCGGACGACGAGCGGCGCCGCCGGACGGAACGCGGCATGGGCCGCGTCGAGCGCCGCCAGCACCTCGGCCTCGGTCGCCGCGGCCGGCGGCGTCGTGAGGACGCTCCACCCGGCGGGGATGTCGGTCCGTGCCGCCACGCCATCGCCGGCCAGCGTGCCGAGCGCGTCCAGCGGCTCGGCGGTCGGGAGGATCGACAGCGCAGCCATCGCCGGCGCACGGACGGCGCCGACCGTGCGACCGCGGAAGCGGGAGGCCGCGACGACGCGTCCGGCGGTGCACTCGAACCGGCCTTCGCCGGCGTCGTCCGCGCCGAAGGCGAAGGCGGTCGAGTGCGCCGACGGTCCGGGCAGGATCGCGAGCGACCAGTGGCTGGTAGCCGCCGTACCGGGCCCGAGGACGGCGATACGGCAGGGATCGGACGAGAGATAGCCGTTGATCCAGGCGAAGGGCCGCCCGCCCAGCGCCGGGATCTGCGCCGTCCGGGTGTCGAAGAACCGGATCTCCTCCAGGCTCCGCTCGTCCTCGAGCCCTCTGACCGTCACGGCGACCAGCGGTGGGGGGCCGTCGAGGAGTTGCGCCGATACCTCGACGTCCTGCGCGGTGCCCACGACCTGCCAGCCGGCACTCGCGCCGTGCGATGCCGTGAGCCGGAACTGTCGGACGCGTTCGAGCGCCGCGAGGGAGACCGGCTCGCCGCCGCCCAGGCTGACGGCGATCTCGGCTCCGGCGACCACCGGACGAGCGTCCCGGGCCGCCAGCGTCCAGCGGCCGCCGCGATCGAGCCGGAAGGTCCAGGGCGCGCGGGCGCGGCGCGGGGCGCGCCCCGGCGGTACGGGGGGCCACAGCAGTCCAGCGGCGAACGCGGCGAGCAGGTCGCGGCGTTTCATCCTTGAGTTCTCATCTGGCGGCCTCTAGGTTCGCTCGTATGGCTCCGCCGCAACCTAGTCGCGTCGGTCTCGCGCCGCTCGGCGCATCGGTGCCGTCGCATCCGGGGCTGCGCCTGCTGGCGGACGTCAGCGCCGCGCTGACGGAGGGCGTCTTCTCCGAGGCGGCGATGGCGTCGGTCGTGACGATCCTGCGGCAGGGTTTCGGCGCGCTGCTGTGCCGCCTGTGGGTGCGCGAAGAGGACGGCGTGTCCTTCCGCGCGATCGCCGCGGCCGGCGACGAGCCGTCGACGGACGAGGCAGGGCGCATCGCGGACGCGCTCCGGACCGGCGCCCTCGCGCCGGCCGACACCTGGGACGCGCTCGACCTGAGCGTGCCCCTGGTGCACCAGGACGAGCGGCTCGGGTTGCTGCAGGTGCGCGTGCCGCGCGACGGCCGCGAGGCGATGGAGCGCGACGTGCTCACGGTCGTCGCGAGCGTCCTCGCGCCGCTGCTGGCCTCCAAGGAGCTCTCCCAGGACCTGGCCTTCGAGATCGCGCGCCGCGCCCGCGAGATCGACGACCAGCGCCGCTTCACCGCCAAGGTGATCGACTCGCTCCCGGTCGGTCTATACGTGATCGACCGCGACTACCGCATTCAGGCGTGGAACCGCAAGCGCGAGACGGGGACGCAGGGCGTGCCGCGCGAGGAAGCGATCGGGCGGCCGATCTTTGAGGTCCTGAGCCGGCAGCCGCGCGACCTGCTGCGCCGCGAGTTCGACGAGGTGCTGGCGTCCGGCAAGATGCAGGTCATCGAGCAGGAGTCGACGGCCACCGGCGACGCGCGGCACTACCGGATCACCAAGATCCCGATGCGCATCAACGACGACGACGTGACGCACATCATCACGATCGGTGAGGACATCACGGAGTGGAAGAACGTCCAGCGCCAGATCGCCCAGTCGGAGAAGCTGGCCGCGATCGGGCAGCTGGCGGCCGGCGTGATGCACGAGATCAACAACCCGCTGGCGACCATCGGCGCCTGCTGCGAGGCCGTGAGCGCCGTGGCGGGCGACGCGCCCGAGGCGGTGCAGGCCGGCATCGCCGAGTACGTGAAGATCATGGACGCCGAGGTGCAGCGCTGCAAGCACATCGTCGAGGGGTTGCTCGACATGAGCCGCCCGCGCTCCGGCGCCCGGGCGCCCACCGACGTCAACAAGGTGGTCGAGGACACGCTGTTCCTCCTCAAGCACCACGAGCGGTTCAAGCACGTCACGATCAAACGCGAGCTGAGCGAGGGGCTGCCGGCGATCCGCGCCGACGGCGAGCAGCTCATCCAGGTGTTCATGGCCCTGATGCTCAACGCCATGGACGCGATGGATGCCCGCGGCACGCTGACCGTGAGCACCTCGAAGAGCGCCGCGCGCGGCGACGAGGTGGTCATCGCGCTGTCCGACACCGGCAAGGGCATCCCGCGCCAGGACATCCAGAAGATCTTCGAGCCGTTCTACACGACCAAGCCGCAGGGCCGCGGCACGGGCCTCGGCCTCTCCATCTGCTACAGCATCGTCTCCGATCACCACGGCCGCATCGAGGTGGACTCGGAGCTGGGACGCGGCTCCACGTTTCGCGTGATCCTGCCGACCGGTGAAGATCCTCGTCATTGAGGACGACCGGACCGTCGGACAGTACGTCGTCCGGGGCCTGGAGGAGCACCACTACACCACGGAGCTGGCGGCGGACGGCCGCGCGGGGCTGGAGGCTGCGCGCGGCGGCACCTGGGACCTGATCCTCCTGGATCTCCGGCTCCCGCTCCTCTCCGGCCTCGAGGTCCTGCGCACCCTCCGCGACGCCGGCGTGGCGACCCCGATCCTCGTGCTCACCGCCCAGGACACCGTCGAGGGGAAGGTGGACGCCCTCCGCACCGGGGCCGACGACTACGTGACGAAGCCGTTCGCGATGGAGGAGCTGATCGCCCGCGTCGAGGCGCTCGGCCGCCGGCCGAAGCACCTCGCCCCGCCGGTCCTGAAGCTGGCGGACCTCGTGATCGACACGGGCAGTCGGGAGGTGAGTCGCGGCGGCACGGCGATCGAGCTGACGCCGAAGGAGTACGCCGTCCTGGCCTATCTGGTCGGGCACCCCGGACGCGTGATGAGCCGCACGCTCATCACCGAGTACGTGTGGGACTACCACTTCGATCCGGGCACCAACATCGTGGACGTCGTGATCAACCGGCTGCGGAAGAAGATCGACCAGGGGCGCGAGCCGAAGCTCATCCACACGGTGCGCGGCGTCGGCTACGTGGCGAAGGCGCAGTGAGGAGCATCCGCGCGCAACTCACGGCCTGGTACACGGTCGCCCTGGTAGCGACCGTGCTCGCCTTCGGCATCGCCGCCGCGCTGGTGGACCGGCGCGCCAAGTACGCCGAGCTCGACCGCCGGCTCGCGACCGAGGCCGATCGCGCCGCCACCCTGATGGCCCAGGCGCAGACCGGCGGGGGCAGCATCCTCGACGAGGTGCCGCCGAGCGTGGCGCAGCTGCGCTTCAACCTCTCCGCGCCCCTGGAGGTGGTGGCCGACTACCTCGTGGTCGTGGATTCCGCGGCCCGCATCGTCTACGGCTCGGCGGAGACGCGACGCTTCTCTCCGGCGGCGTCCGATTCTCTGCGCCTGCGCCTCTTCGCCGTGCGCCCCGAGACCGACGAGGAGCCCTTCGACATCGTCCTCGACATGGTACCGCTCCGGTTCGTGGCGCTCGCCGTGCCGCGCCCCAGCGGGCGGCGGCCGGTGATCATCTCGGTGGCGGTGGGCGCCCCGACCCGCGATCTCGACGTCTCGCCGGCCCGGATCCTCTCCGCGATGCTGCTCGTCCTGCCGCTCATCCTGCTCCTGTCGGCCGGCGTGGGCTACGTCCTCTCCGCGCGGGCCCTCGAGCCGCTCGGCCAGATGATGGACGAGCTGGAGGCGATCACGGACGGCCGGAGCCTCCACCGGCGCCTGCCGAAGGCGCCGAGCGCCGGCGACGAGCTGGAGCGCCTCGCCAACACCCTGAACGCGATGATGTCCCGCCTCGAGGCGAGCTTCGCCGCGTTGCGCACCTTCGTCGCCGATGCCAGCCACGAGCTCAAGACGCCGCTGACCGTGATGCGGGCCGGCGTCGAGCGCGCGCTCACCGATCCGCACACGGCGCCGGAGACGATCGCGCTCCTGGACGAGACGCTGCAGGAGGTCCGGCGCATGACGGAGCTGGTGGACACGCTCCTCACCCTCGCGCGCGTGGACGAGGGCCGCATGGAGCTGCACACCGAACCGGTCGAGCTGAACGCGCTCCTCCACGACGTGCACGAGACGGCCCAGATGCTCGGCGAGGAGGCCGGCCTCGAGGTCTCGCTGGAGCTCCCCGCCGAGCCGGTGGTCGTGCAGGTCGATCGCGGCCGGATGCGGCAGCTCGCCCTCAACCTCGTGTCGAACGCCGTGAAGTACACCCCGTCCGGAGGGGGCGTCTGGCTCGCCTTGACGGCGGGCTCCGGGACCGCCACGATATCCGTCCGCGATTCCGGGATCGGCATCGCCCCCGGAGACGTGGACCGCGTGTTCGACCGGTTCTGGCGGGCCGATGCTGCGAGATCCCGCACCGGTGAGCGCCCCGGCATCGGGCTCGGGCTGTCCATCTGCAAGTGGATCGCCGAGGCCCACGGGGGGTCGATCGCGGTGACCAGCCGGCCGGGCCGGGGCAGCACGTTCACGGTGACCCTGCCGCGGTCGGTGACTCATCAGCCGGTTGTCATCAATTCGTAATCTGGGGCTCATCGGGGAGTCATCGGGCGCAGGTAAGCTGCACGTGCAGGCAGGGTCAGGAGGCCCCCGTGTTTGACAATTTGATCGAGTCGAAGAGGAAGAGAGAGGTGGGTTTCGGGGGAGGGGTGTTCTCCATCGTGGTCCACTCGGTGCTCATCACGGCCGCGGTGTACGCGACGATGCACGCCGGCGAGGTGAAGCGGGCGGTCGTCCGCGCCTTCGACATCACGCAGGTGGCGCAGCAGAAGAACGAGCCGCCGCCGCCCAAGAACGAGATCGCGTCGGTCGCGCCGCTGCCGAAGGGATTCCAGACGCTGACGATCCCGACCAACATCCCGGTCGTGATTCCGCCGCCGTCCCAGAACACGTCGTTCAACGCCGCGGACTTCTCCGGCGTGGGCGTGGAGGGCGGCCTGGCGCGCGGGGTGGCGACGACCGGCCCGGTGATCCGGACCGATCAGCCGTACCTGGAGTCGGTGGTGGAGGAGCGGCCGGAGCGGGTCGGCGGGCCCCCGCCGCGCTATCCCGACCTGCTGCGGCAGGCCGGCATCGACGGGCGGGTGCTCGTCGAGTTCGTGGTGGACACCTCGGGCCACGTGGAGCGCGGGTCCATCAAGATCCTCTCCAGCACCAACCAGTTGTTCGAGCAGCCGACGCGTGAGGCGATTTCGCAGTCCACGTTCCGGCCGGGCAAGATCAGCGGACATGCCGTACGGGTGCGCGTGCAGCAGCCGGTCAACTTCCAGATTGCCGGGCGTCAAGGCCCATAACCCCATCGGCCGCGCCGCATCGGCGTCGGCCGCGATTCCAGGACTCGGAGGGTCACGGTAATGCATCTCTCGTTGCTCGATCTGTGGAACCAGATGAGCTGGTTTCCCCGCGGTATCGTCTTCGTCCTGATCATCATGTCGGTCTGGTCGCTGGGCGTGTCGATGAACAAGTGGTGGAAGATCCGCAGGGCGCAGGCCGAGACGCGCAAGTTCGCGCCGGAGTTCTCGCGCTTCCTGCAGGAAGAGCAGATGGAAGGCGCGATCGCGCTGTCGGCCAAGTACAAGCGGAGCCACGTCGCACGCACCCTGGCGGGCGCGCTCCAGGAGATCAAGCCGCTCCTCAGCGACAAGACGATCACCGTGGCCGACATCAACTCGGCCGAGCGGGCGTGCGAGCGGAACGTGATGATCATCCAGTCCGAGCTGAAGCGGGGCCTGGGCGTGCTCGCGACGGTGGGCGCGACGGCGCCGTTCGTCGGCCTGCTGGGCACGACGCTCGGCATCGTGAACGCGTTCTCCGGCATGGCGGCGAGCGGCGGGTCGGCCGGCATGGCGGCGGTCTCGGCCGGTATCGCCGAGGCCCTGATCACGACGGCGTTCGGCCTCCTGGTCGCGATCCCGGCCGTGTGGCTCTTCAACTACTTCCAGACCAAGCTCGAGTTCCTGGTGGTCGAAATGACCTACACGAGCAAAGAGCTAATTGACTACCTGATCCACGGGGTGGGGCACGAATTCGGCCGTTCGACGTTCACGAAGGACTTCCCTGCAAAGGTGAATGCGGGCAGTGGCCATATCAACAAGTAGTACCAAGGGGGGCGTCAACGCCAACATCAACGTCACGCCGATGGCCGACGTGATGTTGGTGCTGTTGATCATCTTCATGATCACCGCGCCCCTGATCGCTTCCGGCTTCGTGGCGCAGCTGCCGGAGGGCATCAACATCATCAAGGCGAACGAGGATCCCGATGACGTCGTCCTCGGGATCGACTACCAGGGCAACTACTTCCTGAACACGAAGCGGATCGCCAACGACGCGGTGCAGGGCGCGTTGAATGCCATCTACGCCGCCCGCACCAAGGACAAGATCCTGTACCTCAAGGCGGACCGCCGGCTCAAGATGGAGAAGATCCAGGATGCCATCGCCATGGCACGGAAGGCCGGTGTCCGCGTGGTGAGCGCGGTCACCGAGCAGACCGCCGGAACCCAGTCGACCGTGTCGGCAGAGCGGCCGAAGGGCGGAGGGAACTAGCCATGGCCATGGCGGTCGGAAGTGGCAGCTCGATGAACTCGGACATCAACATCACGCCGTTCATCGACGTCCTGCTGGTGCTGCTCGTGATCTTCATGATCACGGTGGCGATTTACCGGAAGGTGCTCGACGTCCAGGTGCCCGTCGAGACGAAGGGGCCCTCCAAGCCCGATCCGAACCAGATCATCCTGGAGATCAAGGCGGACGGCTCGATGGCGATCAACACGCAGCCGGTGGACAGCAGCGCCCTCGGGCAGCGGCTGTACGAGATCTACAGCGTGCGGCCGGACAAGCTGCTGTTCATCAAGGCGGACGACGGCCGGCCGTACCAGGAGGTCATCCGGGCGATCGACGTCGCGCGCGGCGCGGGGGTACAGGTGTTCGGGCTTGCGCCGAGCACGGCTGCGGCGGCGGGGGCGAAGGCGGGAGGATAGGCCGCCGTCCGAGCGTTGGAACACGGGTGCGCGCCGGGCGTAGGGACGTAGCATGACCGGCACGCGCGAGGCGCAGCGGCAGGTTCCGCTCGCCACACCATTCGGCCGACTGGCTCACGAACGCGGCAGCTTCCGCGGCGTGATCCTGTCGGCCGCGGTGCATGCGGCGCTGATTCTCCTGGGTGTCTACGGCGGGACGCGGCTGATGGTCGCCGACCGGATGCCGGGCGCCGGGCCGGGCCGGGGCGGCGGTGGGGGCGGGGGCGGCGCGCGCGCCGTGCTCCTGTTCACGCCGCCGGCCGCACCTGCGGCGGAGGCCGCCCTGCCGCTGCCCCCGCAGCTCGTGATGCCGAAGGCGGCCCCGATCCCGCTGCCCGAGGTGAGGCCGCCGGACGTCGCCCCGCCATCCGTTTCGGCGGAGCAGCTCCTCGCCTCCCTGGGGCCGGGGACGGGGCCGGGAAAGGGCCCGGGCGCGGGGAGCGGGACCGGAGGCGGGACCGGCTCGGGGCGGGGGCCGGGGATGGGCCCCGACTCTGGCGGTGGCGGCGGCTCGCTCTACCCGCCCGTGCCGCGCCAGATGATCCTCCCTCCGATGGACCGCCCGGCCTCCGTGCGGGGCGTGACCGTGACGGTGCGCTTCGAGATCTCCGAACGCGGCGACGTGATGCGGGTCTCGTACAACCCCCAGCTGCGCGACCGGTCCTACGCCAGCCAGTTCACCGAGCGGATGAAGCACTACACGTTCAGTCCCGCTACCACCCTGGACGGCCGGCCGGTCGCCGCCATCTACCAGATCACGATCACGTTGTGAATCGGGCCGCGCGACGGTATTTTTCGCGGCCTTTTCGCTGCTCGAATCCGACAACCGTCTGCACCGGAATCCCATGATCATCAGCCTGGTTCTGTCTGTGAGCGTCCTCGCGCTCCTGGTCGCCGTCCTCCTGGCGCGCTGGGTGCTGAAGATGGACAACGGCACGCCCGAGATGCGCGTGATCTCCGACGCCATCCAGGAGGGCGCCGAGGCGTTCCTCAGGCGCCAGTACCGCACCATCGCCACCCTGTCCGTGTTCGTGGGGCTCGTCATCTTCCTCATCTACGAAGTGGTCCGCGCGCCGAGCCCGAACGATCCGCACGAGGTCTCACGCCTCTGGCTCTCGCTCGCGACGACGGCGTCGTTCTTCTTCGGCGCGATCTGCTCGGGCATCGCGGGCTACGTCGGGATGTTCGTCTCGATCCGGGCGAACATCCGGGCCGCCAGCGCCGCGCGCACCAGCCTCAACCGCGCGCTCCAGGCCGCCCTGCGCGGGGGCGCGGTCTCCGGCCTCTTCGTGGTGGCGATGAGCCTGCTGGGCGTCGGCGGGCTCTACTTCCTGGTTCACTCCGTCACGGGCATCCCGGACACGAAGATCCCGCTGATCATCGTCGGCTACGGCTTCGGGGCCTCGTTCGTGGCCCTGTTCGCCCAGCTGGGCGGCGGGATCTACACCAAGGCGGCGGACGTCGGCGCCGACCTGGTGGGGAAGGTCGAGGCGGGCATCCCGGAGGACGACCCGCGCAACCCGGCGGTGATCGCGGACCTGGTCGGCGACAACGTCGGCGACTGCGCCGGCCGCGGCGCCGACCTGTTCGAGTCCACGGCCGCCGAGAACATCGGCGCCATGATCCTCGGGGCCGTGCTCGCCCTGCGGGTCCAGGCGGCCAATCCCGGCGCCGTTTTCTCGATCATCGGCGTGATGCTCTTCCCCCTCGTGGTCCGCGCCTTCGGCCTCGTCGCCTCGATCATCGGCATCATGGTGGTCAAGGCGCGGGAGGACGAGGACCCGATGCACGCCCTCAACCGCGGCTACTGGGTAACGGCTACTCTGGCCGCCCTCGGCTTCGTCGGCGGCACGTACTGGCTGCTCCAGTTCCCCGGCAACCCCGACGCCTGGTGGCACTTCGCACTGGCGGGCGTGATCGGGATCGCGACCTCCATCGCGTTCGTGTACATCACGCAGTACTACACCGAGTACCGGTACCGGCCGGTCAAGGCCATCGCCGCGGCCTCCGTGACCGGACCCGCGACCAACATCATCTCGGGCTTCGCGGTGGCGATGGAATGCACCGCGCTCCCGGCCTTCACCATCGGCATCGCGATCATCACGTCCTACGATCTGGGCAAGAACGCCGTGCCGGGGGGCGGGTTGTTCGGCACGGCCGTCGCCACGATGGGAATGTTGGGCACGGCCGCGTACATCCTGGCGATGGACACGTTCGGCCCGATCACCGACAACGCCGGCGGCATCATCGAGATGTCGAAGCAGCCGGAGGAGATCCGCAAGAAGACGGACCGGTTGGACGCCGTGGGGAACACGACCAAGGCGCTCACCAAGGGCTACGCCGTCGGCTCGGCGGCCCTCGCGGCCTTCCTGCTGTTCTCGGCCTACATGGACGAGATCGGGTACTACACCAACACGAGCTTCGCGACCGTGGACATCGCCAAGCCGGAGATCTTCGTGGCGGCGCTGCTCGGGGCGATGCTCATCTTCTGGTTCAGTTCGCTCGCGATCAACGCCGTGCAGAAGGCAGCGGTGAGCGTGATCAAGGAGGTCCGGCGGCAGTTCTCGGAGGACGCGGGTATCCTCGCGGGCACCTCGCGCCCGAACTACGCCCGCTGCGTCGACATCGTGACCGTGGGCGCGCTGAAGGAGATGGTGGCGCCGGGTCTGCTCGCGGTGGGGATGCCGATCGCCGTCGGCCTCGTCTTCCGGCTCCTCGGCGTGGGCGCGGAGGCGGTGGCGGCGTTCCTGATGGTCGCCACGATCACCGGCATCCTGGTCGCCCTGATGCTCAACAACGGCGGCGGGGCGTGGGACAACGCCAAGAAGTTCATCGAGGCGGGCGCGTACGGCGGCAAGGGCTCCTTCGCGCACAAGGCGGGGGTGGTCGGCGACACCGTCGGTGATCCCTTCAAGGACACCGCCGGCCCGTCGCTCCACGTCGTCATCAAACTGCTGAGCACCGTGACGCTGGTGCTGGCGCCGCTCTTCATCTGAGCCAGCTGCTCGCGCGGAAGACCGTGGATCAATGCGTCGCCGACGGAGCCGTCGGCGGCGGGTTGAAGCGCAGCCTCGGTCCCGTGGCGCTCACCGCGCTCGGCATCGGGGCCATCATCGGGGCCGGCATCTTCGCGGCCATCGGCACGGCTATCGCGGGCGACAGCGGCCACGTCGGCGCCGGCTCGGCGATCGTCCTCTCCATCGCGCTCGCGGGCGCCACCAGCGCCTTCGCGGCCATCACCTACTCCGAATTCGCGGCGCTGATCCCGATCGCGGGCAGCGCCTACACATACGCCTACGCCACCCTGGGCGAGCTGGTCGCCTGGGTCATCGGCTGGGACCTGATCCTCGAGTACGCCGTCGGCAACGTCGCGGTGGCCGTCGGCTGGGCGGGGTACTTCGACTCGTTCCTGCGACTCGTCGGCATCACCCTGCCGCGGTGGATAGTCACCGACACCTGGTCGGCGCTCTCCAATCCCGCGCTCCTGGCCTCGGCACCGCACCTGGGCCCCATCCCCATCGTCTTCTGCTTCCCGGCCCTGGCCATCGTCGTGCTGATCACGGCGGTGCTGGTGATCGGCGTGCAGGAGTCGTCGTGGGTCAACACGCTGATGGTGGGCATCAAGCTGGCGGTGATCCTGCTGTTCCTCGCCGTCGGCTTCGCCGCCATTCATCCGCACCAGTGGGTGACCCCGAGCTTCGCGCCGAACGGGTTCAAGGGGATCAGCATGGGGGCGGCGATCATCTTCTTCTCCTACATCGGCTTCGACGCGGTCAGCACCGCGTCGGAGGAAGCGAAGAACCCGCAGCGCGACATCCCCATCGGGATCATCGCGTCGCTGATCATCTGCACGGTGCTGTACATCGCGATCGCGCTGGCGCTGACGGGGCTGATCCCGTGGGACAAGCTCGACGTCGCCGATCCCCTGGCGGTGGCACTCCAGTACATCCACGCCAACTGGGCCGCCGGCTTCCTCTCGCTCGGCGCCGTGGCCGCGATGACCTCGGTGCTCCTGGTCTTCCAGCTCGGGCAGGCGCGGATCTTCATGTCCATGGCGCGGGACGGCCTCCTCCCGCCCTGGGCCGCCAAGGTGCACCCGAAGTTCAAGACGCCGCACGTCACCACGATCGTGACCGGCGTCGTCGTCGCCCTCGGCGCCGCCTTCGCCCCCATCGGCGTGGTGCTCGAGCTGACCAACATCGGGACGCTGTTCGCCTTCGTGCTCGTGGCGCTGGGGATCATCGTGCTGCGCAAGCGCGAGCCCGACCGCCCGCGGCCGTTCCGCACGCCGTGGGTGCCGGTCCTCCCGCTGGTGTCGGTGGCCTTCTGCCTCTACCTGATGCTGAACCTGCCCGGCCTGACCTGGATCCGCTTCGGGGTGTGGATGCTGATCGGGGCGACGATCTATTTCATGTACGGCATACGACACAGCCGGGTCCGGGCGCTCAGCGGGCGGTAGGGAGAGCGGAGATTGCAGAGCAGTTGCGAGACGCCGAGTTGCGAGCGGTTACGAGGCGGGAGGTGGCAGTACGGGGAAGGCATAGGCCCCGCCACGAAGCTGAGGCGGGGCCTTCTACCGCAATGTCCACTCTCCCGCCTGATACCTGCTGCTACAGTGCCCGGGCCAGCTGGATCGCCCCCAGCACCGGGTCCACCGTCTCGGGCCTGATCTTGGCCGCGGGCACGTCCGCCACGATCCGGGCGATCACGCGCTTGCGGTAGTCGTCGCTCCGCGCGAGCAGGCTTCCGCCGAGCGCCACACCGACCTCCGCGTCGCGCGGGAACCGCTCGGCGAGCGCCCGCACGTGGGTCGCGAGGTCGTCGGCCGCCGCGTCCACCAGCCCCCCGGCCACGGCGTCCCCCGCTTCGGCGGCGGCCAGCACTTCCGGCGCGAGACCGGCCACGGCCGGCACCTCGGCCGTGGTCGCCCAGCGCACCAGCTCCGGCAGGCTGCCGAGCCGCAGCGCCCGCAGGATGCTCGCCGCCAGAGCGGTGCGGCGCCCGCGTCCCTCGACGGCCAGCCCCGCCGCGCGGAGCGCCGCGCGCGCGAGGTCGTACCCCGAGCCCTGGTCGCCGATCACGGCGCCGAGGCCGCCGACCCGGGTGGTGCCGCCGCCGGGGAGCCGCGCCCATGCCACCGATCCCGTCCCCGCCAGGAGCACGATCCCCGGCGCGTCGCCGAACGCGGCCTGCAGCGCGATCGCGCCGTCCACCGTGACGGACACCCGGGGGGCCAGCTCCGTCTCCTCGAGCGCCGCCTGGAGGGCGAGGCGCTCCTCCTCGCGGCCCACGCCCGCGGCGCCGACCATCAGCACGTCGCCCCGGACCTCACGCTCCGCCTTCCGCAGCGCGTCGCGGCACGTCTCGAAGATGCGCGCCGCCGCGGCCGCCGCCTCGCCCGGGCGCATCGCCCCGGGTGCGCCGTCGGAGCGGACGAGGACCGTGCCGTGTTCGTTCGCCACCGCGGCCGTCGTGTGCGAAGCGCCTGCGTCCACGCCGATCAGCGTTCGCCGGGGCAGGGCGCCCGTGGGGTGCTTCACCATCATCCGCCTCCTGGCACCGCGGCCTGATCTGCCGGCAGGGTGGACGACGCGAGGCCGATGCCCACGGTCAGGGCGGTGCCGAGCGGAACGTACCAGGTCCAGGCCAGCCGGCTCAACGCCACCAGCAGCGCCGGGCTTCCCACCAGCGGAGCGAGGGCGCCGGCGAACACCACCACGCCCATCGCCAGCGAGCCGCCGATGAGGGCGAGGACCGCGTCGCGCTGCCGGACGCGCCGGAACCGCGCCAGGACGAAGGCGCCGAGGAGCGCACCGTAGGTGAGCGAGGCCACCGACAGCGCCACCTCCACCACCGGTGTCGCGCGCTGCCGGAAGAGCAGGGCCCCCACCACCAGGATCGCGCCCCAGAGCAGCGTGAAGAGGCGGCCGACGCGCAGCAGGTGCCGGTCGTCGTCCCTCCCGGACAGCGGCGCGTAATAGTCGTGGGTCGTGGCCGACGCCAGCGAGTTGATCGCCGAGGCGTGCGTGCTCATCGTCGCCGCGAGCAGCCCCGCCACCGCGAGGCCCGCCAGCCCGCCGCCGAGGTGCGTCGTGATGAAGCGCGGGAAGACCTCGTCACTCCTGAGACCGCGTGCTTCGGGGAACGCGGCCCACATCGCCGCCCCGACCGTGAGGAAGAGCGCGAACTGCAGGATCACCACGACGCCGCTGCCGACCAGCGCCAGCCGCGCCTCCCTGAGCGAGCGCGTCGCGAGCAGGCGCTGGACGATCAGCTGGTCCGTCCCGTGCGAGGCCGCCGAGAGCATCGCCCCGCCGATCAGGGCCGTGCCGAATGCGTAGGGGGCGGTGAGCGAGATGCGCAGGTCGATGACGCGCAGCTTTCCGGCCGCAGCCGCGGCCGCCAGGCCCGCCGGCGCCAGGTGCAGGGCGGCCCACAGCGCGGCCGCGCCCGCCAGGAGGTACACGGCCAGCTGCACCACGTCCATCCAGACCACGGAGCGCAGGCCGCCGGTGTACGTGTACAGGAGGGTGGCCGCGCCCAGGATGACGATGGACGCCGGGTACGACCAGCCGGTGACGACGGCGAGCGGGATCGCCGTGGCGAAGAGCCGCACGCTGTCGGCGAGCGCGCGCGTCACCATGAACACGGCCGACGACGTGCGTCGCGCCCCGCCGCCCCACCTGGTACCGAGCACCTGGTACGCCGTCTGAAGCTCTCCCGCCGCGTACGACGGCAGGAGCAGCCACGCCACGCCGATGCGTCCGATCAGGTAGCCGAAGGCGAGCTGGAGGAAGGTGAGGTCGCCGGCGTAGCCGATGCCCGGCACCGAGATGACCGTGATCGCGGACGTCTCCGCCGCGACGATCGAAAGCAGGATCGCCCACCACGGGAGGCGATGGCGCCCGAGGAAGTAGTCCGACGCCCCCGTCTGCCGGCGGCCCAGCCAGGTCCCCGCGGAGACGACGCCGAGGAGGTAGGCCGCAGCGACGATCCAGTCCACCGTGCGCATGGCGGCCAAAAGAAAAGGGCCCGGAGAGGTTTTCTCCAGGCCCATCCGTGCGTCTGTGCGTCCGTGCGTCCTACACCGTGAAGCTGCTCCCGCAGCCGCAGCCGCCCGTCGCGTTCGGATTGTCGAAGGTGAATCCGCTGCTCTGCATCGTGACCATGTAGTCGATCGTGACGCCGTTCAGGTACTGTCCGCTGAAGCTGTCCACGAACAACCGGACGCCCGCGGACTCGATCACCACGTCGTCCTCGGCCGGTGCATCCTCGATGTTCAGCGCATACTTGAAGCCCGAGCATCCACCGGGCATCACACCGACCCGCAGGCCGGCCGTGGCCGCCGGCGCCTGCTCGGCCTCGAAGACCTTCCGCACCTGCTCCGCAGCCTGCGGAGTGATCTTCAGCTGGATGGACGACGTATCATGCTGCGCGGTACCCATTTAGCCCCTCACGGGAATTCGAAGTACTTCTATCCATTTTAGACGGTAGGAGCCGCTGCGTCAACGCCCGGCGGCCGCCTCGACGGCCAGGTCGGCGACGCGCGGCCGCACCTCGCGGATCAGCTCGTTGGCTCGCGAGGGATGCACGCGGTTCGTGAGCAGGATGACGAAGAGGTTCTGGTCGGGATCGATCCAGATGGACGTGCCCGTGAAGCCGGTGTGCCCGAAGGCGTGCGGCGAGAGTTTCGTCCCGCCGCTCGAGCCGGGGCTTGGCGTGTCCCAGCCGAGGGCGCGGCTCGAGAACGATGGATTCTGGACCCTGGTGAACATCGCGATCGTGGCAGAGTCCACGAGCCGCCCGCCCGTGCGTCCGTGCGTCTGTGCCTCCGTGCGTCCGTTCCGGAGCAGCATCTGCGCGAACTTCACCAGGTCGGCGGCGGTCGAGAAGAGGCCGGCGTGGCCCGACACGCCGCCCATGGCCGCGGCGTTCTCGTCGTGCACTTCGCCGCGCAGGACGCGGCCACGCCACGGATCGTTCTCCGTGGGTGCAATGCGCGGCGTGAGCTCGGCCGGGGGGAGGAAGCGCGTGTCCTGCATCCCGAGCGGGCGGAAGACCCGCGTCTCCAGCAGGGTGTCGAGCCGCTGCCCCATCAGATGCTCGACGACCTCCGTCAGCAGGATCGCGCCGAGGTCGGAGTACAACGTCCGCGTCCCCGGCCGCGCCTCGAGCGGCGTCGCATTCACGCGCGCGAACATCTCCGCGCGCGAGTGCACCTCGCGGAACAGCGACTGCCAGGCCGCGAGCCCCGAGGAGTGGGTGAGGAGCTGGCGGACCGTGACGGAGTCACCGCCCGCTGCGAAGGCGGGCACGTAGCGGGTGACGGGCGCGTCGAGGTCGAGCGTGTGCTCGTCCACCAGCATCATCGCGAGGGTGGTGAGCCCGACGACCTTGGTGAGCGAGGCGAGGTCGTAGATCGTGGTGGGGCCGGGGCGCGTCGGGTCGTCGTCGCCGAGAGCGCCGAACCCGCGCTCGAAGAGCACCGTGTCCCGGCGCCCCACCGCGACGACGGCGCCGGGGAACGCCTTGCGCGCCACGCTCTCGGTGAGATACCGCTCGAGCGGTGCCCAGGTGGTGTCCTGCGTCACGGCGAGAAGGGACACGGCGAGGAGGAGGGGCGTCACCGCCCGGGAGCCCGCGAGCCGGCCGGCGCCGGGGCGCCGGGCTCCGTGCGTGCGCTGCGGGAGAGCCCCGTGCCGGCCGGGTACGGCGGCAGGGTGACGGGCAGCTTGCCCGTGATCGGGGCCATTCCCAGGAACGCGCGGGCGAGCGCGCGCTCGATGCACTCGGTGTCGCTCCACGCGGCGACGTACGCCGGGACGTGGGTGAGCTGCGCGAGGACGTAGGGACTGCCCAGCGACACGGCGATCACGGGGGCGCCGCCGGCGGCGAGCGAATCCACCAGGGCGGCGATCGGGCCGGGGATCACCACCGCGTCGGGCCGCCACGCCGTCGGCTGGGATGCGGCGAGGAAGACGACCGCGCTGGCGAGCGCCGCGTCGGCGCGCACCGAATCGAGCGACGCCGGGCCGGAGGCGGGCCACAGCCGGAAGGTGTGCAGCGTGTCCAGGGCGCTCCGGACGCCCGAGGTGAACGTGCCGCCCACGTCCCGGTACGCTTCGTTGCCGTAGGACACCACCAGCACGTGCCGTCGCCGCGCCGCCGGGAGGGGGACCAGGCCGAGCGAGTCCTTCACGAGCACCAGGCTGCGCTGGGAGATGTCCTGGTCGAGGGCGACGTCCGCGCTGTCGCCGACCGCGGCCGCGATGCGGTTGACGTCCACCAGCCTGCCGTCGAAGAGCCCGACGCGCGCCTTGGCGGCGAGCACGCGGGCCACCGACGAGTCGAGGCGCGCTTCGCTCACCTGGCCGCGTCCCACCGCGTCCACGATGGCGTCGATCGCGCCTTTCGGATCGGCCGGCATCAGGAGGATGTCGGCGCCCGCCTGCAGGGCCAGCACGGCGGCCTGCGACGCCCCGTAGCGGCTCACGATGGCGCCCATGTTCAGCGCGTCCGTGACCACGAGTCCCCGGAAGCCGAGGTCCTGCCGGAGCAGCGTGTCGAGGATGAACGGCGAGAGGGTGGCCGGCGGCGAGCCCTCGCCGGTGAGGCCGGCGATGGCGAGATGCGCGGTCATCACCGCGTCGGCGCCCTCGCGCACCGCGGCGCGGAACGGCACCAGCTCCACCGAGTCGAGCCGCGCACGCGTGGCGGTGATGATCGGGAGCGCGATGTGGGAATCGGTGCCCGTGTCGCCGTGGCCGGGGAAGTGCTTCGCCGCGCTCAGCATCCCGTGTTCCCTGAGGCCGCGGATGAAGGCGCTCCCCAGCACCGCGACGCGCTGCGGGTTCTCGCCGAACGAGCGGACGTTGATGATGGGGTTCTGCGGGTTGTTGTTAACGTCCACCACGGGCGCGAAGTCAAACTGGATGCCGACGGCGCGGGCCTCGACGGCGATGACGCGCCCCACCTCGTAGGCGTCCAGCTCCCGGTCGGTCGCGCCGAGGGCCATATTGCCCGGGAAGGCGGGGGCCTCCCGGATCCGCGCCCCGGGGCCCGACTCGAAGTCGGACGCGATCAGGAGCGGCACGCGGGCGGCCCGCTGCAGCGCATTGAGTTTCTCGGCGATGTCGTAGGGCGAGGAGCCGACGCCGACGATGAAGCCGCCGACGCCCTCGTCCACCTGCTGCAGCGCGGCGGTGAACGCGGCGGCGTCGGTCGCCCAGTACTCGCCGGGAATCCACGGCATCACGAGCTGGGCGGCCTTCTCGCGCAGCGTGAGCGCCACCGGCGGTGCCGCCGGGCCGGGGAGGAAGGCCGCGGTGTCCGGGGGCAGCGCCGGCGCGGCCGCCAGCGACTCGGCCGCGGCCGGCGCCGGCGAGACCGGTGCCAGGGCGGCGGGATGCGCGCACGCGCTCCCAAGAAGCAAGACGGCAAAGACGGCGAAGGGAGAAGAAAGGTGCGTCAAGTCCGTTGGCTCCTCGGATCTGCGTTCGCGCTCACCTGCTGGGCCGCCACGTCCGCCCACTCACGTCTCGTAACCGCTCGCAACTCGCCGTCTCGCAACTCAACTGCGCTCCGCCAACCTCCGTCCGTTCTGCCCGGCATCGACGTCCTGCTGCGTGACTCCATTCATCTCGTCCGGGGCAAGCGCATCGGCCTGATCACCAATCAGACCGGCATCGACGCGTCCGGCGTCTCCACGATCGACCGCCTGGCGCGCGCTCCGGGGGTCCGCCTGGTCGCGCTCTTCGCGCCCGAGCACGGCCTCCGCGGGCTGGCGGCTCCCGGGGAGCACGTCGGCGACACCGTGGATGCGGCGACGGGCCTTCCAATCTACAGCCTCTACGGCACGAGTCGAGCGCCGACGGCGGCGCAGCTGGCCCGGTTGGGCGTGCTGGTCGTCGATCTCCAGGACGTCGGCGCGCGCACCTGGACCTGGGTCTCGACGATGGTTCTCGCGCTCCGCGCCGCGGCGGCGGCGCATCGCCCGGTCGTGGTCCTCGACCGGCCGAATCCGCTCGGCGGGTGCGTCGTCCAGGGGCCGATCCTCGACACGGCCTACGCGTCGTACATCGGGATGCTGCCGGTGCCGTTGCGCCACGGCCTCACGATGGGCGAGCTGGCCCGGTTCGCCAACGAGCGCCTCGCGCTCGGCGCCGACCTCACGGTCGTGCCGGTGCGCGGGTGGCACCGCTGCGACTGGTTCGACCGGACCGGACTCACCTGGGTTCGGCCGTCGCCGAACCTCCCCGACCTCGAAGCCGCGGCGTGGTATCCGGGCACCGTGCTCTTCGAGGCGACCAACCTGTCGGTGGGGCGCGGCACCGACGCGCCGTTCCGCCAGGTAGGAGCGCCCTGGCTCAGGGCGGACGCGGTGGTGCGGGAGATGCGCGCGCGCTATCACGTCGCGCTCGACGCCGTGCGCTTCACGCCGCGCGCGAGCGGTGACGGCAAGTTCGACGGCGTCGCGGTCGCCGGCGTCCGGCTGCGTTCCCTCGATCGCGCGCACGGCGACCCCGTGCGCGACGTCCTGTGGCTGCTCCGCGCGATCGCCGCGCTCCATCCGGGGCAGTTCCGCGCCGACACGCTGGGCCTGGCGCGCCGGCTCGGCGTCGTGCCGGGGGAGGCCGTCACCTGGCCCGGCGACCTCAGCCGCTTCCTCGCCGAGCGCGCGCCGTACCTGCTGTATCACTAGTGCCACGGCGCGCGGCATGCCCTGTGCGTGGTGGTTTGCGTGGCGTGAGAGCGAGGTTTAGTCTTGTTGCCAGCGCAACTTATGAATCATCGCGGTGTTAGGCTGCTTCCGGCTCCCCTGATCGCGGGCTTCACCGACCTGGTCTCCCCGGTGTCGGAGTGGCTCATCAGGATGCGTGTCCGTCCCAACACCATCACGTCCGCCAGCGCCATCGTCGTGATCGGCGCCGGGGCCGCCTTCGGGCTCGATCAGCCGCGCCTCGGTGCCGCCTGGCTGCTCCTCTCGGGGTTGCTCGACATCCTGGACGGGCAGGTGGCGCGCGGCGGCGGCATGGTGTCGAAGTTCGGCGCGTTCTTCGACTCGACGTTCGACCGCATCGGCGAAGCCATCCTGTTCGCGGGCATCGCGATCTATTTCCAGATCGCACCCGGCCAGTCCCTGCCGGTGCTGGGGGTCGTGCTCACCCTGGCCGTGCTCACCGGCTCGTTCCTCGTTTCGTACACCCGGGCGCGCGCCGAAGGGCTCGACGTGGAGTGCCGTGTCGGACTCGCGCAGCGTCCGGAGCGCATTCTCGGCCTCGGCGCTCCGACGCTGCTGTTCGGCGCGGGCCCCCACGGCCTCCTCCTGCTCGCCATCATGTTCGCCCTCGCGGTCCTGAGCTGGATCACCGTCGTCCAGCGCGTCGCGCACGTCTACCGCGCCACCAATGGCGCGGCCGCCGGCCCCTCGGACTCCGGTACGCCGGGATCAGCGCCCCGGTGAACGCGGCGACCAGGGACCCGCGCGCTCCGCGGTCGGTGCAGCCGGCCCGGGGGCGCATGGGAGTGCTGCTGCCGGGGATGGGCGCGGTCGCCACGACGTTCATCGCGGGGGTCGAGAGCGTGCGGCGCTCGCTCGCCCTGCCGATCGGCTCCGTGACGCAGCTCGGCACCATCCGCCTCGGCAAGCGCACCGAGGGCCGCTCTCCGGCGATCCGCGACTTCGTGCCGCTGGCGCGGCTCGAGGACCTGGTGTTCGGCGGCTGGGACCCGATCCCCGACACGGCCTACCAGTCGGCCAAGGTGGCCGGCGTGCTGGAGGACCGCCACCTCGCGCCGATCGCCGACTTCCTCAAGGGCATCGCGCCGATGCCTGCGGTCTTCGACCAGTACTACGTCAAGAAGCTGCACGGCCCGAACGTGAAGACGGGCAAGACGAAGCGGGACCTCGCCGAGCAGCTGCGCGACGACATCCGCACCTTCAAGCGCACGCATCAGCTGGACCGGCTCGTCGTGGTGTGGTGCGCGTCGACCGAGATCTTCATCCGCCCCGGCGAGGCCCACGCCTCCCTCGCCGCGTTCGAGAAGGCGATGGCGGAGAACCACGTGGACATCGCGCCCTCCATGCTGTACGCCTGGGCGGCGCTGATGGAGGGCGTGCCGTTCGCGATGGGCGCGCCCAACCTCGCGGTGGACACGCCCGCGCTGCAGGAGCTGGCGCGCGAGCGCGCCGTGCCGATCGCCGGCAAGGACTTCAAGACCGGCCAGACGCTGATGAAGACAGTGCTCGCCCCGATGCTGAAGGCGCGCATGCTCGGGCTGGCGGGGTGGTACTCCACCAACATCCTCGGCAACCGCGACGGCGAGGTGCTGGACGATCCCGAGTCCTTCAAGACGAAGGAGGAGTCGAAGCTCGGCGTTCTCGAGCACGTCCTCCAGCCGCAGCTCTACCCGCAGCTCTACGGCAACGTCTTCCACAAGGTGCGGATCAACTACTATCCGCCGCGTGGCGACAACAAGGAAGGCTGGGACAACATCGACATCTTCGGGTGGCTCGGCTACCCGATGCAGATCAAGGTGGACTTCCTCTGCCGCGACTCGATCCTCGCGGCGCCGATCGTCCTCGATCTGGCGCTCTTCATGGACCTCGCGCAGCGGGCGGGGATGAAGGGGATCCAGGAGTGGCTGTCGTTCTACTTCAAGAGCCCGATGGCGGCTCCCGGTCTCACCCCCGAGCACGACCTGTTCATCCAGCAGACGAAACTCAAGAACACCCTCCGGTATTTGATGGGGGAAGAGCAGATCACGCATCTGGGGATCGAGTACTACGAACCCTGACCGGAAGGCGTCGTGACGACTGCGAAGCTGTTGGTGACGCTGCTCGGCGCCGCGGCCATCATCTGGGTGCTCTGGTACTTCCTCGCCGCGCCTCGCGCCCGGGGCGCCGGGCGGCGCCGGGCGCAGCCATGACGACCGCCGCACCGCCGGAGGCAGACGCCCCGCCCGAGCGCGGCGCGCACCGTCGCGTGACCTTCCCCGTCACGGGGATGTTCTGCGCCGCCTGCGCCTCGCGCATCCAGCGGCAGCTCGCGGCCACGCCCGGGGTGAAGGACGCCGCCGTCAACTTCGCGACCACCAAGGCCACCGTGGAGCTCGACGACGCCCCGCTCGACGCCGTCGCCGCCGCGGTGCGCGAGGCGGGATACGACGTGGGGACCGACACGCTCACCGTCGCCGTCTCCGGGCTGCGCTTCGCCGCGGGCGTCGCGCGCCTCGAGCAGGCGGTCGCGGCGGTGCCCGGCGTCGTGGAGGCCGTGGCCAATCAGGCCGCGGAGGCCGTGCGGGTCACGTACGTCCCGGGCTTCTTCGACGCGCGCGACATCGACCCTGCGGTCGCGTCCGCGGGCTTCGCGCTCGCGGCGCCGGTCGCCGAGGGCGATCCGGTGGAGCGCGAGCGGCGCGTGCGCGAGCGCGAGGTGCGCGAACTCTCCTGGAGGCTGGGCCTCGCCGCTGCGGTCGCCGTGGTGTCCATGGTCGCATCGATGCCGCTGATGGGCGTGGAGGCGATGCGTCAGACCGACCTGCTCGCGCGGCTCCTGATGCCGCTCGACGCCTCGCTGCGTCAGGCGCTCCCCTGGCTCTACGCGCTGGATCCGCAGCAGCTCAAGCTGGGGCTGTTCGTCCTCACGCTGCCGGTGGTCCTCTGGGCGGGGCGCGTCTTCTACCTCGGGGCGTGGCGCGGCTTCCAGCATCGCAGCGCGGACATGAACACGCTGATCGGCGTGGGGACGGCGTCGGCGATGCTCTACTCGGTCGCGGCGACCTTCGCACCGGGCCTCTTCACCGGCGCGGGCCTGCCCGCGGACGTGTATTACGAGGCCGTCTCCTCCATCATCGCCCTGATCCTCCTCGGGCGGCTGATGGAAGCGCGCGCCAAGGGGCGGACGTCGGAGGCGATGCGCCGCCTCCTCGGCCTGGCACCGAAGACGGCGCGCGTCTTCCGGGAAGGCGTCGAAGTGGTGGTGCCGGCGGCCGAGGTCGTGGTGGGCGACCTCTTCCTGGTCCGGCCGGGCGAGAAGATCCCGGTGGACGGCGTCGTGCGGACCGGGCGGACGGCGGTGGACGAGTCGATGCTCACCGGCGAGCCGATGCCGGCGGCGAAGGGGGAGGGGGACGCGGTCGTCGGCGCCTCGCTCAACACGACCGGGGCGATCGTGGTCGAGGCGACGCGCGTCGGCCGCGACACCGCCCTCGGCCAGATCGTCCGCCTGGTGGAAGAGGCGCAGGGGAGCCGCGCCCCGGTGCAGCGGCTCGCCGACCGCATCGCCGGCGTCTTCGTGCCGGTGGTGATCGCGGTGGCGATCGCGGCGTTCGTGGTCTGGTACGACACGGGACCGCAGCCCGCGCTGCTCTACGCCACGGTCGTGTTCGTCTCGGTGCTGATCATCTCCTGTCCCTGCGCCATGGGGCTGGCGACGCCCACCGCCATCATGGTGGGGACGGGGCGCGGCGCCGAGCGCGGCGTGCTGACCAAGGGCGGCGCCGCCCTCGAGGCCACCGCGGCCATCGACGTGATGGTGCTCGACAAGACCGGCACGATCACCGAGGGCCGCCCGGCGGTCACCGACATCATCCTGGTCCCCGTCGCCGCGGGCGACGACGGGCAGGACACCGCGACGGAGGAGGCCGCGGTGCTCCGCGTGGCCGCGGCCGTCGAGCGGCTCTCGGAGCACCCCATCGCGGCCGCGATCGTCGGCGCGGCAGCGGAGCGCGGCATCGAGATTCCCGAGGCCGTGGATTTCGAGGCACGCGAGGGGCGCGGCGCGACGGCCACGGTCGGCGCCCGCCACGTGGCGGTGGGCAGCGCGGCGTTCCTCATCGAGCAGGGCGTGGACGTCGGTCCCTTCACCGACGCGATCGACACCCTCGCGGCCCGCGCCCGCACGCCGGTGCTCGTCGCGGTGGACGGCATGCCGGTCGGGCTGCTGGGCCTGGCGGACCCGATCAAGCCGACGGCGGTCGCGGCTGTCCGCACCCTCAAGCTGCTGGGCCTCAGCGTGGTGATGGTGACGGGAGACGTGCGCAAGGTCGCGATCGCGGTGGCGGGAGAAGTCGGGATCGACGACGTGGAGTCGGGGATGCTGCCGGCCGGCAAGGTCGCGTTCGTCAAGCGCCTCCAGGCGGCGGGCAAGCGGGTGGCCATGGTCGGGGACGGGATCAACGACGCGCCCGCGCTCGCCGCGGCGGACGTGGGGCTCGCCATCGGCACCGGCACCGACGTCGCCCTCGAGGCCGCGGACATCGCGCTCATGAGCGGCGACCTGCGCGCGGCCGTGACCGCGGTGGAGCTGGCCCGCGCGACGATGCGCACCATCCGCCAGAATCTCGTCTGGGCCTTCGGCTACAACGTCGTCGGGATCCCGATCGCCGCCGGGGTGCTCTTCCCGGTCGCCGGCGTCCTGCTCTCGCCGGTGCTGGCCAGCGCGGCGATGGCGTTCTCCTCGGTCGCCGTCGTCAGCAACAGCTTGCGTTTGCGGCGTTTCACGCCATCATTCGCCACCTAATCCCCGACCCCTAGCCCCTAACCCCTGCTTCTCATGCAATACTTCTACCGCGCCCACGTCACGCCCGACGCCGTTCTCTCGGCGGCGGAGCGCTACTTCGTCTCCCACGGCCTGGCCATGCAGCGGGGCGGCGGCGACCACGCCCGCTTCGTGGGCACGCTCGGGAAGGTGGATCTCAACGTGGAGATCGAGGGAGGGCACTACACCCGCGTCACGATGGCGACGCGCGACGTGGGCGAATCGGAGCTGGACAAGGTCGCGAAGCGCTTCCTCACCGAGCTCCACGCGATCGAGGAGCCCCGGCACGAGGTGCGCGGCGCCTACTGACGCGAGCCGCTAGCCGTCGACTGCCGCAGCGTAGCCGGCCTTCGCCACCGCCGCCGTCAGCTCCTCGATCGTGGCGGTGTCGTCGTCGTAGTCCACTTCGGCAGAGGCGTTCCGCAGGTCCACCACCGCGCCGAACACGCCGGGCACCTTGGCGAGCGCCTTCTCCACCGACATCTGGCAGTGGGCGCAGGACATGCCCGTGATCTTCAACCTCAAGCTGGCCATCAGCATCCTCCGTATCCGATAAAGATACCAAGCAATCCGCATGCCGCTTGACTCTCTCCTCGGGGCCAGCGACTTTGCGCGTCTGTAATCTCATGTCCGACAAGGAACTGCAGTGAGCGCGCGAGCGGCCGCGGCGCGCCGCGAGGCCCCTCCACCACCGGGCCTCCCGGCGGGGCTCGCCCGCGAGCAGCTGGTCGAGCTGTACTACTTCATGCGGCTGACGCGGTCGCTCGAGGAACGGCTCACCAACCTGTACCGCCAGGGGAAGGTGATCGGCGGCCTGTTCCGCTCCCTCGGCCAGGAGGCGGACAGCGTCGGGAGCGCGTACGCGCTCGACCGCAGCGCCGGCGACTTCCTCTCGCCGCTGATCCGGAACCTCGGCTCCCTGCTCGTGATGGGCGCGCGAGCGGTGGACGTGCTGCGGCAGTACATGGCCAAGGCCACGAGCCCGACCCGGGGCCGCGAGCTGAACCTGCACTTCGGCGACCTCGACCGCGGCTTCCTCGGTCAGATCTCCCACCTCGGAGACATGGTGCCGGTGATGGCGGGGATCACCTTGACCTTCAGGATGCGAGGCGAGCGGCGCGTGGGGCTGGTCTACGTCGGCGACGGGGCGATGTCCACCGGCGCGTTCCACGAGGGGATGAACCTGGCCGCGTCGCGGCGTCTCCCGCTGGTCGTCATCGCGGAGAACAACGGCTGGGCCTATTCCACCAGGATGGACCGGCAGACGGCGGTGACGCAGCTGGCCCAGAAGGCCAAGGCGTACGGCATCCCGGGCGAGCGCGCGGACGGCAACGACGTGCTGGCGGTCTACGAGGTGACGCGGCGCGCCGTGGAGCGCGCCCGCGCGGGCGAGGGGGTCACGCTGATCGAGCTGTTGACCTATCGCCGCAAGGGGCACGCGGAGCACGACAACCAGAGCTACGTGCCGAAGGAGGAGCTGGCCCGGTGGGAGCGGGACGACCCGCTCGACCGCTACGCGGCGCAGCTCGACCAGGCCGGCTGGGTGCCGGCGCTGGAGCGCGCGGCCGCGGACGCGCGGGTCGCTCGCGAGCTGGACGCGGCCGTGGCCGAGGCGGAGGGCGAGCCGCTCCCTGAGCCGGCGACGGCGCTCGAGGGCGTCTACGCGCATCCGCCGGCGCAGCCGGGGGCCTGGTACCGCGAGGCGCGCGGTGCCTGAGGTCACCTATCTCGAGGCGCTGCGCGACGGACTGCGCGAGGAGATGCGGCGCGACGAGCGTGTCTTCATCCTCGGCGAGGACGTCGGCCTCTACGGCGGCGCGTTCAAGGTCACCGAGGGCTTCGTGGAGGAGTTCGGCGAGGCGCGGGTGGTGGACACGCCGATCTCGGAGGCGGCGATCGTCGGCGCGGCGGCCGGCGCGGCACACCTCGGCATGCGTCCCGTGGCGGAGATGCAGTTCATCGACTTCATCTCGTGCGCCTACGACATGCTCACCAACTACGTGGCGACGGCGCGCTACCGCGCCGGCCTCGCCTGCCCGATGGTCGTGCGCGGGCCGTGCGGCGGCTACGTGCGCGGCGGGCCGTTCCACTCGCAGATGCCGGAGGCGGCCTTCCTGCACACGCCGGGCCTCAAGATCGTCTGCCCGGCGACGGCGCGGGACGCCAAGGGACTGATCAAGGCGGCGATCCGCGACGACGACCCGGTGCTCTACTTCGAGCACAAGTACCTGTACCGGCGCGTCAAGGAGCAGCTCCCGGAGGACGGCGACCTGCTGACGCCGATCGGCAGCGCGCGCGTGGCGCGGGAGGGGAAGGACCTCTCCATCGTCACCTACTCGGCGATGGTCTGGAAGTCGCTCGAGGCGGCCGAGATCCTGGAGAAGGAGGACGGGCTCCAGGTCGAGGTGCTGGACCTCCGGACCCTGCTGCCGATGGACGACGCGGCGATCGCGGCCACGGTGCGGAAGACCAACAAGGTGATGATCGTGCACGAGGACACCCGCACCGGCGGCATCGCGGGAGAGATCACCGCGCGCATCAACGAGACCGCGTTCGAGTGGCTGGACGGGCCCGTCCTGCGCGTGACCGCGGCCGACACGCCGCTGCCGTACGCGCCGACGCTCGAGGACTACGTCTTACCTCAGACGGCGGACATCATTAGCGTGGCGAGAAGGTTGGCGGCGTACTGAACGGCTGGGTGAAGGGTGTAGGGGGTAGGGTGTAGCCAGCCCTACACCCCACACCCTATCACCCTACACCCAGTCTTTGGGAGTTCCATGGCCCGCATTGACGTGATCATGCCCCAGATGGGCGAGTCCATCGCCGAGGGCACGCTCTCCAAGTGGCTGAAGAAGGTGGGCGACGCGGTGAAGCGCGACGAGCCCATCTTCGAGATCTCGACCGACAAGGTGGACGCCGAGATCCCCTCGCCGTCGGCCGGCGTGCTGGCCGAGATCAAGGTGACCGAGGGCCAGACGGTGCCGATCCAGACCGTCGTGGCGGTGCTCGAGACGGATGCGTCGGCGGCGGCGACCACCGCACCGAAGGCCGCCCCGGCGCCGGTGCCCGCGCCAGCTCCCCCCCCTGCGGCCCCGAAGGCTCCCGCGCCGGCTCCGGCGGCGGCGGCCCCGGCCCCCGCGCCCCGGACCCAGCCCCCGACGCCGGTCTCTCTCGAGACGGCCGAAGAGCGCCTGCGCCGCCGCTCGACGCCGCTGGTCCGCAAGATCGCGGCGGAGCACCAGCTGGACATCAGCGCCGTGCCGGGCTCCGGTCTCGCCGGCCGCGTGACCAAGAAGGACATCCTGGGCTACATCGAAGGTGGCACGGAGGCACGGGCGGCGGGAGGCACCGAGGCACAGGCGCACGGAGGCACGGTGCCTCCCCGTGCCTCCGCTGCCTCCGTGCCATCTGTGCCCGCCGGGTCCAGTCCGTGGGACGCGACGCCGTGGCCGGGCGACCGGGTCGAGGCGATGAGCCGGATCCGCCAGCTCACCATGGACCACATGGTCTTCTCGCGCCGCACCTCCGCGCACGTCACCACCTTCTACGAGGTGGACATGACGCGCATCGCGCGGCTCCGCTCCGCCAACAGGAAGGGGTACGAGGACCGCGGCGTGAAGCTGACCTATCTCGGCTTCATCGTGAAGGCGGTCGCGGACCAGCTGCGGCGCCATCCCGTCCTCAACGCCGCCGTGCAGCGGAGCGCGATCATCTACCGGGGCCAGGTCAACATCGGCATCGCGGTCGCCCTCGACTGGGGCCTCATCGTGCCGGTGATCCGCGGCGCCGACGAGCTGTCGCTGTTCGGCATCGCGAAGACGATGGCGGACCTCGCGGACCGCGCGCGCACCAAACGCCTGAAGCCCGACGAGGTGCAGAGCGGCACCTTCACCATCACCAACCCTGGGGTGTTCGGCTCGTACGCCGGCACGCCGATCATCAACCAGCCGCAGGTGGCGATCCTGGGCGTGGGCGCGATCGAGAAGCGCCCCAAGGTGATGACCCTGGAGGACGGCTCGGACGTCATCGTGCCCCGGATGATGACGATGCTCTCGATCTCCTACGACCACCGCGTCGTGGACGGGGCGGACGCCGACCGGTTCATGTCCGACCTGAAGGAAGAGCTGGAGAGCTTCCCCGAGAACGGCGTGTGAGCGACCTTATTCCCACGGACTTTGGGCCCATGATCGAACGCCGCATCACCCTGGATGGCGCGAGCTGGAAGGTGAGCCTCGCGGGCCGCTTCACCGTCTACGAGCGGGACGAGTTCCCCATCGTCTTCGCGCGGGCGTCCGGAGCGGGCGGCAAGGTGGAGCGCCGCCTCACGCGCTTCTCGCCGCGCGGCGCCAAGAGCAGGGATGAGGCGCTGGCGGAGCTGAGCGACGCCGAGCTCGCGGCGCTGTTCCGCTCCAGCCAGCCGGACTGGACTTCACCGGAGTTGAACTATGCCCGCTCCTAGCGCAGACGAACCCCTGCCGGTCGGCGCGGCCGCGCCCGACTTCGACCTCGAAGCCACGGGCGGCGGACGGGTCCGGCTCTCGGCGCTGCTGGCCAAGGGGCCGGTGGCGCTCTTCTTCTATCCGGGCGACTTCACCCCCGGCTGAAACCGCCAACTCTCCGCCGTGCGCGACGAGCTGGCCAAGTATCAGGCGAAGGCAGTGGAGACGCTCGGGGTGAACCCGGCGTCGGTGCCCGATCACGAGAAGTACGTGACGAAGTTCAGGTTCAACTTCCGGCTCCTCGCCGACACGGAGCGGAAGGCGGCGCGCGACTATCAGGCGCTCAAGCCGGACGGGAAGGGGATCCTGCGCACCGTGTACCTGATCGGGCGTGACGGGAAGGTGCTGTTCGGCAAGCGCGGCGCGCCGCCCGCCAGCGAGGTCCTCGCCGTCCTCAGGGAGTAGCGATGCCGAGCGGCTACGATTTCACGGGGCAGGTCGTTCTGGTCACCGGCGTGGGCCGGGTGGGGCAGATCGGCTACGAGGTGGCCCTGGCTTTCGGCAAGGCCGGCGCCAAGCTCGTGATCTGCGACGTCCACGCCGTCAACGTCGCGGCGCGCGCGAAGGAGTTCGCGGCGCTGGGGATCGAGGCGAAGGCGGCGGCGGGGGACCTCACCGAGCCGGACGTCGCCCAGTGGGCGGTGGACGAGGCGGTGCAGTCGTTCGGGCATCTCGACGTGGTGGCCAACGTGGCCGGCGGACTGATCGGCCTCGGGCCGATCACCGAGACCGTCGTCGCCACGTTCGACCGCGAGATGGCCATCAACGTCAAGACCGCGTACCTCGTCTCGCGGGCCGCGGCGAAGGTCATGATCAAGCAGCGGAAGGGCACCATCGTGAACTTCGCGTCCATCGCCGCGTTCCACGGGCGGCCGGAGATGGTGGCCTATTCCGCCGCGAAGGCGGGCGTCGCGGCCCTCACGCGGAGCCTCGCCCTCGAGCTCCGGGACCGCGGCGTCCGGGTCAACGCGGTGGCGCCGGGCACGGCCCGGACGCCGGACAACCTCAAGACGATGGGGGGCGCCGACGCCCGCTGGGTGGACGTCGCCGACATCGTCAACGCCGTGCTCTTCCTCGCCTCCGACCTCTCGGCGGGCATCACCGCGCACGTCCTTCCCGTCTCGCACGGCGAGGCGTAACGGATGGATCTCCGCGGCAAGAGCGCCCTGGTGACCGGCGCCGGCCAGCGGATCGGGCGGGCCATCGCCTACGGGCTCATCCGGCGCGGCGTCAACGTCGCCATCCACTACCACCGCTCGGAGCAGGGCGCCAAGGCGACCGCGATGGAAGCCGAAGTCGCCGGCGTCAAGGTCGCGCGGCTCAAGGCGGACCTGAGCGACGCGGAGGCGGCGGAGGCGCTGCCGGCGCGGGCCAGGGAAGCGCTCGGCGCGCTCGACATCGCGGTGCTGAGCGCGGCGATCATGGAGAAGCGGCCGTTGGCGGAGGTCACGCCGTCCGCCTGGGACCGCGTGATGAACCTGAACCTCAAGAGCACCTTCTTCGCCGCGAAGGGCGCCGCGGCGGCGATGGGCGAGCAGGGCGGCGCGATCGTGACGCTGGCCGACATCGCGGCCTTCCAGCGCTGGAAGCACTATCCGGTGCACGTCATCAGCAAGGCGGGCGTGGTCACGGCGACCGAGCTGCTGGCCAGGATCCTCGCGCCGCGGGTGCGCGTGAACGCCGTCGCGCCCGGCGCGATTCTCCTGCCGCCCGACTGGGACGACGAGGCGCGCCGCCAGCTGGTCGCCTCCACGCCGCTGGGACGCATCGGCACGCCGGACGATGTCGTCCGGGCGGTGCTCTTCCTCCTGGAGAACGACTACCTGACGGGCACGACCCTGGTGGTGGACGGCGGCCGCCTGCTGACGTGAGTGCCACGCCGCCCGCGTCCGGGGAGGACCTCGACGAGCATGCGGCGCGCGGGGTCTCGCTCTACAATGCGGGGCGCTTCTGGGAGGCGCACGAGGCGCTCGAGGTGGTCTGGCGCGCCGCCGTCCCGCCCGAGCGGGGCTGCTGGCAGGGGCTGATCCTCGCCGCGGCGGCGATGCTGCACCGGGAGCGCGGGAACCGCCACGGATTGCTTACCCAGGGCGCGCTGGCGATCCGGAAGCTCGACGGGCCCGTTCCGCCGGGTTTTCCGGTCGAAACGGTCCGCTTCGTGCAAGGGCTGCGGCGCTGCGTGGAGGCGGGTGGTCCCGTGCCCGCCATGGCACTTCGAGCGAAGGACTCATGAGAGAACTGGATCTCATCATCGTCGGTGCGGGCCCCGCGGGGCTGACCGGCGCCCTGTACGCCGGACGCTCGATGCTGCGCACGGTCGTCCTCGAGAAGGGCGTGCCCGGCGGCGAGCTCCTCAACACGGAGCTCATCGAGGACTACCCCGGCTTCGAGTCGGTGAAGGGCTTCGAGCTGGCGGAGAAGATGGCGGCGCACGCCCTCAAGTTCGGCGCGGAGCTGGTCACCGACGGCGTGACGAGCGTCGAGCGGGAGGCCGACGGGCTGTTCACCGTGGCCACGGAGACCGGCGCGCGCTATCGCGCGCCGGCGGTGCTGCTGACGGCGGGCGGGACGCCCACCAAGCTCGGCGTGAGCGGCGAGGCGGAATACGCGGGGAAGGGCACCTCGTACTGCGCGGTGTGCGACGGCCACTTCTTCCGCGGCGAGGTGCTGGGCGTGGTCGGCGGCGGCGACGCGGCGGTCGAGGAGTCGGAGTTCCTCACGCGCTACGCGAGCAAGGTCTGGCTGATCCACCGCCGGCACGAGCTCCGCGCGTCGAACATCCTCCAGCAGCGCCTCTTCCAGAACCCGAAGATCGAGGTGATCTGGGACACGGTCGTCGAGCGGATCGAGGGGAACGGCAAGGCCGTCACCCACCTCGCGCTCAGGAACACCACGACCGGCGCGACCAGCGTCCTGCCGGTGGGCGGCGTGTTCATCTTCGTGGGCTTCCGGCCCAACACGGGGATCGTCAAGGGCCACGTGACGCATGACGCCGGCGGCCACATCGTGGCGAACGAGCACATGATGAGCTCGATCCCCGGCCTGTTCGTCGCCGGGGACGTGCGCGCGCAGCTGACGCGGCAGGTCACGACGGCCGTGGGCGACGCGACGACGGCGGTGATCGCCGCCACGCGCTACCTGGCGGAGCGCCAGGAGCATCGGGAGGCCGGTGGGGCCGCGCATCGTCACGCTGACTAACGGCGCCTTCGCCGAGAACTGCTACCTCGTCGCCGACCCCCGCACCGGCGACGCCGCGATCGTGGATCCGGGCGAGGAAGCGGAGCTGTTCCGCGCGCGCCTCGCGCACGAACGATGGCATCTCCGGGCCATCTGGCTCACGCACGCCCACCTGGACCACGTGGCCGGCGTCGCCGCGATGCGCGAGGACGGCGTGAGTGTCTGGCTCCATCCCGCCGACCGCCCGCTCTACGACGGCTTCCCCGCCCAGGCGCGGGCGTTCGGTCTCGACTGGGCGGCGCCGCCCCCGCCCGACCGCGAGCTGGCGGACGGCGGGAGCGTGAGCGTCGGCTCGTACGCCTTCCGGGTGGTCCACACGCCGGGGCACACGCCCGGCGGCGTGTGCCTCGTCGGCCACGGCGTCGCGTTCGTCGGCGACACGCTGTTCGCCGGCTCCATCGGGCGCACCGACCTGCCGGGCGGGGACACCCAGGCGCTCCTGGCGAGCATCCACGAGAAGGTCTTCGCCCTCCCGGACGATACGGTGGTGTACGCCGGGCACGGCCCGGCGACGACGATCGGCGCCGAGAAGAAGGACAATCCGTTCGTGAAGCTGGTGCCCGGGATCAACGCCTGCCTCAAGTGCGGCGCGCCGGTCAAGGGCAAGCCGTGGGGGTGCAAGAACCCGTGTCCCAACTGCGGCCACGTGTATCCGCTCGGCGACTGCTCGGATTGATCCCTAACCCCTAACCCCTAACCCCTAACCCCTAACCCCTGTCTCCCATGAGCGATCCCCGTCTCCCCGCGCTCGGTCCCGAAGACGTCGAAGGCGAGGCCCGCGCCATCTTCGACGCGTACCTCAAGGAGCGGGGCAACATCCCCAACATGTTCCGCACCGTGGCGCACCGGCCGAAGCACCTCGCCACGATGATCGCGCACTTCCGCACGGTGATGGGGGAGGGCACGGTGCCGGCGCAGCTCAAGGAGCTGCTGTCGGTCCGCGTGTCGCACCTCAACCACTGCCGTTATTGACTGGCCTCACACACCGCCTTGGCAAGGCGGCTGGGCGCGACGGACGCGATGGTGCGCGGCGTGCGCAGCGACGGCACCGCGGGGTTGGAGCAGTTCGAGCCGGCCTGGCGCGTGGCGCTGCACTACGCGGACGCGGTCACGGACAGCGGCCACGCGGTGACGGACGCGCTGTACGCGGAGCTGGCGCGGCACTGGGACGCCGGTCAGATCGTCGAAATCACGCAGGTGATCGGGCTGTTCGCCTACTTCAACCGCTTCAACGACGCCCTGCGCGTGGCGGTGACGAAGTAGCGTGGTAGCGCGCGCCCTGGCGCTCGCTCTGACGGTCCTCGCGCTGGCGAGTCCGCTCGCGGCGCAGCGGCCCGGCGCGCACGCGCCCCGGAAGCGGCAAGCGCCCGTGGCGCGGTGCCCGCAGCCCGCCGTCTGGGCCGCCGTCCGCGACTCGGCCTGGCCGCTGGTCGCGCACGTGGATGGCGATTCGGCCTGGGCGCATCTGGAGCCGGACAGCCTGCCGCGTTCTTCCGCCGCGTGGTGCAATCCCCTCGACGCGCGGAAGTCGGCGGCGGAGGCGGGACGCTCCATCTACGAGCGGCACTGCACGATGTGCCACGGCGCGGCGGGGAAGGGCGACGGGCCCGGCGCAGGAGCGATGCTCCCCGCGCCCTTCGCCTTCACGGCGCCGCTGTTCGCGGGGATGCGCGAGCCGCCGGGGCCGGCGGTGCTGTATGCCATCGTCACGCGCGGGATCGACGGGACCACGATGCGCGCCTTCGGCGAGCTCGGTCCCTGGGAGCGCCTCGCCGTCCTCGCCTACATCACCCGGCTGCCCGGCGACAGCGCGCTGGCTGCACAGAAGGCGTGGGCCGACACGCTCAAGGCCCGGCGCCCCCACTGATGTCGGAGTGCGCAGACCAGAGTCTGCAGCCTCCAGAACAGTTGCGAGACGCCAAGTTGCGAGTGGTTGCGAGCGGAGAGCTGCGAGGCGGGTCAGGCCTCGCCGCCGCATCGTGGCCGCCCGAGGCCTGACTCTGCGCTCGCGTCTGACGTCTCATGACCGCTCGCAACTCTGCGTCTCGCAACTCTCCAGCAAACCTGTATTCTTCTTTCCTGCTGTGCTGAGTGGGACGAACCTCCTCGACGGATGCTGACATGTCGAATACCCGCAAAGAACGTGATCCCCTGGGCGAGCTCGATGTTCCTTCGGATGCCCTCTACGGCGTCCAGACCCAGCGCGCGGTCCAGAATTTCCCCATCTCCGGCCTCAAGCCGCTCGCGGCGTTCGTGGATGCGGTCATCTGGATCAAGAAGGCCGCGGCCCTGACGCATCGGGAGACGGGGCGCCTCGACGCGAAGCTCGCCGACGCCATCGTGCAGGCGGCCGATGAGGTGCTCGGCGGCCGCCATCGCGACCAGTTCGTGGTGGACGTCTACCAGGCCGGGGCCGGGACCTCGCACAACATGAACTGCAACGAGGTGCTCGCCAACCGGGCCAACGAGCTGCTGGGCGGCAAGCGCGGCGAGTACAAGCCGGTGCATCCGAACGACCACGTCAACATGGCGCAGTCCACCAACGACGTGATCCCGACCGCCATCCGGCTCGCGGCACTGGCGCGGCTCGGGCCGCTCCAGAAAGCGCTGGAGGCGCTGGCCTCCGCGTTTGCGACGAAAGAGCGGGAGTTCGACGGGATCGTGAAGTCGGGGCGGACGCATCTGCAGGACGCGACGCCGATCCGGCTCGGCCAGGAGTTCGGGGCGTACGCCCAGACCGTCCGCCGCAACGCCGCACGGCTCGAGCGCGCGGCCGAGGACCTGCGGGAGCTGGGGATCGGCGGCACGGCGGTCGGCACCGGTCTCAACGCGGAGCCGCGCTATCCCGAATTGATGGTCAAGCACCTGAAGGCGGCGACGGGGCTCGCGCTCCGGGCCGCGCAGGACCGGGTGCAGCTGATGCAGTCCATGGGCGATGCGGCGGCCTTCTCCGCCGCGTTGCGGACCCTCGCCGTCGACCTCAACAAGATCGCGAACGACCTCCGGCTCCTGGCGTCGGGCCCGCGGACGGGGTTCGCCGAGATCGCGCTGCCGGCGGTGCAGCCGGGCTCGAGCATCATGCCGGGGAAGGTGAACCCGAGCATCGCCGAGATGGTGAACCAGGTCTGCTACCAGGTGATGGGGAACGACCAGACGGTGGCTCTGGCGGCGGAGGCGGGCCAGCTCGAGCTGAACGTGATGATGCCGGTGATCGCGCACAACCTGGTCTTCGCGATGGAGATCCTGACGTCGGCCACGGGCGTCCTGGCCGAGCGCTGCGTGGCCGGGATCCAGGCGGACGCGGCGATGTGCGCCCACTGGCTCGAGCAGAGCCCGGCGCTGGTCACGGCGCTCGCTCCGAAGATCGGGTATGCCGAGGCGGCGAAGCTGGCCAAGGAATCGTTGGCCAAGGGCGTCACGGTCCGGCAGCTCGTCGAGCAGAAGGGGCTGCTCAAGGGGAAGGAATTGGACGAGGTGCTCGACTACCGGAAGATGACGGAGATCGGTGTGCCAGGGTCCAAGTAACGGCAGGACAGTTGCGAGACGCCGAGTTGCGAGTGGTTCCCGCTGCGCCGAGGAGGGAATGACGGACGCCCTGAAGGTTTCCGTACTGGTGCCGGTCTACAACGAGCGGTTTCTCGCGGCGGAGTCGATCCGGCGCGTGCTCGCGGTCCGCCACCCGTCGATCCGCGAGGTCGAGGTGATCGTCGTGGACGACGGCTCGACCGACGGGACGCGCGAGGTGCTGCGCGCGCTCGCCCGGGAGCATCCCGCGCTCCGCTACATCGAGCACGAGCGGAACCAGGGGAAGGGCGCGGCGCTGCGCACGGCGCTCTCCCACGCGACCGGGGACGTCTGCGTGGCGCACGACGCCGACCTCGAGTACCACCCCGACGACTTCGGCGTGCTGATCCAGCCGTTCCTGAAGGAGCAGGCCGACGCGGTCTTCGGCTCGCGCTTCCTGCCCGGCGAGTACCGGCGCGTCCTGCTGTTCTACCATAGTGTGGGCAACCGGCTGCTCACGACGCTGGTGAACCTGCTGACGAACTTGAACCTGAGCGACATGGAGACCTGCTACAAGATGGTCCGCACCAAGTTGCTCAAGTCGATTCCACTCCGGTACAACGATTTCCGCATCGAGCCGGAGCTGACGATCAAGCTCGCCAAGCGGGGCGCGGCGATATTCGAGGCGCCGATCCGCTACTCGGGCCGGACGTATGTGGAGGGGAAGAAGATCGGGTGGCGGGACGGCCTCAAGGCGCTCGGCGCCATCGCCTGGGGCGCGCTCGTGGACGACCTGTACGTCAACGATCCCTATGGCGCGCATATCCTCCACAGCCTGTCCCGGGCCCGCAAGTTCTCGCGCTGGATGAGCGACGCGATCCGGCCCTGGGTCGGCCGCTCGGTGCTGGAGATCGGGGCGGGGATCGGCAACCTCACCGTGCACCTGGTGCCGCGCGACAGGTACCGCGCCACGGACATCAATCCGGACTACCTCGACTACCTTCACAATTTCGCCCTGGGCAAGCCGTATCTCGAGGTCGGCACGGTGCACGCCGAGTCCGCCGCGGACTTCGCCCCGCTCGCCGGCCGGTTCGACACGGTCGTCTGCCTCAACGTGCTCGAGCATCTCGACGAGCCGGTGCGCGTGCTGGAGAACTTCCACCGCGCGCTCGAGCCCGGCGGGCGGGCGATCGTGCTGGTCCCCGCCGGTCCGTCGCGGTTCAACTCACTCGACCGCGCGCTCGGGCACCGGCTGCGCTACACGCCGGAACGGTTGCGGCAGGTCGTGACGGCGGCGGGCTTCGAGGTGGAGCGGCTCGTCGACTTCAATCGGGCCGGGGTGCCCGGATGGCGCCTCAACGGATGGACGCGTCGCACCACCTTCTCGCGCGTCCAGCTGAAGCTCTTCAACTCGATGGTGTGGCTGGCCCGGCACCTGGACAGGGTGCTGCCGTGGCGGGGACTGTCGCTGATCGTGGTCGCGAGGAAGCGTGAGAAGTGAGGCGTGAGGAGTGAGAGGGCGAAGACGTGAGCGGGCACGCTCACGTTGGTTCCTTGCCCCACGCCGGCACAAACATCGGCTCGCCCAGCCGGTCCTCCCCGAAGTGCGCGAGCAGCTGCTGCACCTCGTCCGAGACCACGAAGTCCGCGAAGGCCCGGCCGCCCGCGACGTTCATTCGCGGATGCCCGGCAGGCCTGAGCTCGATGACGTGGTAGATGTTGGCCAGGGCGCTCTCCGGCCCGCGCAGCGCGACCAGGTCGAGGTGCGCGCGCAGCGCGCCGAGCGTGGCGCGGTCGGTCAGGACGTACGCCTTCCGCTCGTTGGCCACGAGCAGGGTGGCGGCCATCCCCTGGCCGGTCTCCATGTACGCCGCCCCGGCCGGCCGGACGCCGACCGTCGTCCAGAGCGCCAGCTCCCGCGCGTTGGTGCCGGACGAATCGCCCCGCGACACGAACCGCCGGCCCGAGGCCGCGATGCGCCGGAATGCCTCCTCCGCGTTCGGCGCCTCCCGCACCCGCGCCGGGTCGTCCGGAGGGCCCGCGATGGTGAAGTAGTTCGACGCCACCACCCGCCGCCGCACCCCGTAGCCCGCGTCCATGAACGCGCGCTCGGCCGCCGGCGAGTGCACGAATACCACGTCGGCATCGCCACGCCGTCCCATCGCCAGCGCCTGCCCGGAGCCGACCGCCACCACCTTCACGTGATAGCCGCTCTGCCGGTCGAACATCGGCACGACCGAGTCCAGGAGCCCCGTGTCGTACAGCGAGGTGGTGGTCGCCAGGATGACGTCCCGGACGGCATTGGCCTCCTGAGCGCTCAGCAATGGGGCGCTGAGGGCCGTGAGGGCGCCCGTCACGAGCGCGGCGCGTAGGACGACCGATCTGTTCACGTTTGGCTATCTCTCTGTCCCACCGCATGATACAGAGTTTCATCCGTTCGACTGCACTTAACATCCAAGTTGAGCCTTTGGCTTCCTTTTTGCATATTCCGACCTGCAAGGAGGCAATATATGCGCGTTACAACGTGGGCGGAGTATGGACTGCTTGTCAGCCTGCATCTGGCTCGTCGCGTAGGGCAGGGGCCGGTGGCGGCGCGGGAAATGGCCGAAAAGGAGAAGTTGCCGGCCGACTATGTCGAGCAGATCCTGCTGCGCCTCAGGCGCGCTGGACTGGTCGAGTCCGTGCGCGGCGCGCGGGGTGGCTACCTCCTTTCCCGCCAGCCGTCGGAGCTGACGGTCAAGGACGTCCTCGATGCCTCGGAGCATGGGACATTCGAGGTCAACTGCGAGTGTCATCGGGTGGACTCGGAGCGGTGCACGACCGACAACTCCTGCGCCATCCGTCCGGTGTGGCAGCTTCTCCAGCAGCGGATCGACGAGACCCTGGGCGCGATTCACCTCTCCGACCTTCTCCACGAAGAGTCGGACGTCCGGAATCTGATCGGGTTCGCAGCGGTCGGCGCGTAGGCAGACACACGGCGGCGACCCGTTCTGGTCGTGTGGAATCCCGATAGAATGCATCCCGATTCCCGCTCAAGCACGGCACTCTCGGATCTCTCCGCGGAGGAACTGCAGCGCTACGCGCGGCACCTGATCCTCCCCGAAGTCGGTGTCGAAGGGCAGCGGAAGCTCAAGAACGCCCGCGTGCTGATCGTGGGAGTGGGCGGCCTCGGCTCGCCGGCTGCGCTGTACCTCGCCGCGGCGGGGATCGGCACGCTGGGATTGGTGGACTTCGACATCGTGGAGTCCTCCAATCTGCAGCGGCAGGTGTTGCACGCGACCTCCGCGGTCGGAAAGCCGAAGCTCGCGTCGGCGGCCGTGCGGATCGCCGATGTGAATCCGCACGTGGCGCTGGTCCATCACGAGGTCCATCTCACCAGTCAGAACGCGCTCGAGATCCTCTCCGGTTACGATGTGATCCTGGACGGGAGCGACAATTTTCCCACCCGCTATCTCGTCAACGACGCGTGCGCGCTGCTGGGGAAGCCCGACGTCTACGGGAGCATCTTCCGGTTCGACGGGCAGGCGTCGGTGTTCTGGGCGGCGCGGGGGCCGTGCTACCGCTGCCTCTACCGGGAGCCGCCACCGCCCGAGCTGGTGCCGTCCTGCGCCGAGGGCGGCGTGCTCGGCGTGCTGCCGGGGATCGTAGGCTCGATCCAGGCGCTGGAGGCGATCAAGCTGGTCCTGGGCGAAGGCGACTCGCTGGTGGGCCGCCTGCTGCTGTTCGACGCGTTGCGGCTCAAGTTCCGGGAGATGGCGTTGGAAAAGGACCCGGACTGCCCGCTGTGCGGAGCGCACCCGAGCATTCGCGGGCTCATCGACTACGAGGCGTTCTGCGGTGTGGGGCCGGCGGCCGCACGATCCGCGGCCGAGCAGGCGCTGGAAGTGCGTCCCAAGGCGCTGCGCGCGGAGCTGGTCGCAGGGAGGAAGATCCAGCTGGTGGACGTGCGCGAGCCGTTCGAGTGGGAGATCTGCCGCATCGCGGGGAGCGTGCTGATTCCGCTGGGCGAGCTGCCGGCGCGCCTCGCCGAGCTGCAAGGCGACGCACCGGTCGTGGCCGTCTGTCACACGGGGCGGCGCTCGCTCGATGCCGCGCGTTTCCTCAGGAGCCGTGGGTTCGCCGATGCGCGCAGCCTGAACGGCGGCGTGGCACTGTGGGCGGAGGAAGTGGACCACTCGATGGCCAGGTACTAGAGAGGGGAGGCGGCGTCGCCGCTCTCCCCTCGGAACTCCACGTCTCGCTACTGTTCTGGCCGTCCCTCGGAACTCCTATCTCGCAACTGTCCTGGTCGTAATGCCGAAGGAGGGACTCGAACCCTCACGGGCTTGCGCCCACGGCGCCCTGAACGCCGCGCGTCTACCAGTTCCACCACTTCGGCAGGCGGGGCAAGATAGACCCGCCCCGGGACCCCGTCAACCCGCAGCTTGACCCCTCGGAACCCTAGTTCTATCTTGGGGTTACGACGCTCGTGACACCCTTCCACAGACCGGTCCTTCGGCCAGGATGCACGCCTCGCCCCGATCGCAGCGGGTCATCGCGCGGAACCCCCGCGCCCGGCACGACTACCACATCCTCGAGACGTGGGAGGCGGGGCTCGTGCTCACGGGGACCGAGGTCAAATCGCTGCGCGCGGGCCGGGCGAGCCTGATCGGCGCGTTCGCGCGGGTGAAGAGCGGTGAGGTCTGGCTGGAGGCGCTCCACATCCCGCCGTACGATCAGGGCAACGTCCACAACCACGATACGCTGCGCACGCGGAAGCTGCTGCTGCACGGCCGCGAGATCCGCCGCCTGATCGGGTCGGTGGAGCAGAAGGGGCTCACGCTGGTGCCGCTGGATCTCTACTTCAAGAACAACCACGCGAAGGTGACGATCGCGCTGGCCCGCGGGAAGCAGGAGCACGACCGGCGCGACGACATCCGGAAGCGGGAAGCGGAGCGCGAGATGGCGCGCGCGGTGCGCCGCCGATGAGCGTCGCCCTGCTGCTCGCCCTCGCCACGTGGACGGCGGCGGCGCCCGGCTCGCTGGTCGTGGCGTCGAGCCGCGGCGAGCGCCGGGTCGCGGTGCGCACCGAGCGCGGCTTCCCGGCGGTCGCTGCCGCGGAGTTGGGCGCCGTGCTCAGCATCGACTGGACGGCGCCGCGCGCCGGCGCGGTGACGCTGCACGCCGCCGGAACCCGTTACGACTTCGTGCTCGACGCGGCGTATTTCAGCACCGGCGGGCGGGTCTTCGGCCTCGCGGCGCCCGCGTACCTGGCGCGCGACTCGGTCTTCGTCCCGCTCCAGTTCCTCGTCGAGTATCTGCCGCGGCTCGCCGCCGACCGGTTCCGCTACGACCCCGCGCGCTCGAGGCTGGAGGAGCTGCCGGCGGCGCCGACGCCCGCGCGGCAGCGGCCGCTCCGGCACGTGGTCGCCCTCGATGCCGGCCACGGCGGTCCCGACGTCGGGATGCTCGGGCCGATCGGGCATCGCGGGTTCCTCCGCGAGAAGGACGTGACGCTGGCCGTCGCGCTGGACGTGGCCGAGGAGCTCCGGCGGCGCGGCGTCGAGGCGGTGCTGACCCGGACCAAGGACACGCTGATCGCCCTGGCCGACCGCGGCCGCATCGCCGCCGCGGACAGCGCCAGCCTCTTCGTCTCGATCCACGTGAACGCGGCGAATCCCCACTGGCGCAACGCGGCGGGGGCGCGGGGCTTCGAGACGTACTTCCTCGCCGAGGCCCGCACCGAGGATGCGCGCCGCGTGGCGCAGATGGAGAACGCATCGGTGCGCTTCGAGACGGACGCGCCGCGGGCGCCGAGCGGCGATCCGATGAGCTTCATCCTGAACGACCTGGCGCAGAACGAGCACCTGCGGGAGTCGAGCGAGCTGGCGCAGATCATGGAGGATTCGCTCAAGCGGGTGCATCCGGCCGAGGCCAAGGGGGTCAAGCAGGCGGGCTTCGCCGTCCTCGCCACGTCGTACATGCCCGCCGTCCTGGTGGAGATCGGGTACGGCAGCAACTACGAGGAGGCGAAGTTCCTCACCAGCCAGTCGGGGCAGCGGCTGCTGGCGCGGGGGATCGCCAACGCGATCGTCGGCTACATCGCGGAGTACGACCGCCGCCTGGGGACCGGCGGGGGCGCTCGCGCGCGCCCGTGAGACGCGTCCTGCTGGGTCTGCTCGTGGCCGGCCTCGCGTTCGGCGGCGCGGGATGCGCGTACTACAACGGGATGTACAACGCCAACAAGTTCGCGCGGCAGGCCGCGCAGTCGGAGCGCGCGGGCAGGATGGACGAGGCGCGGGACCGCTGGCGGAGCGCGGCGACGCACGCCGAGTCGCTCACCGTGCGCCACCCCGCGTCGCGCTGGGTGAGCGACGCGCTGCTGGTCGAGGGGCGCGCCTTCGTGCACCTGGGGAGCGACGCGGAAGCCGTGCCGGTGCTCGAAAAGGCGGTGCAGCGTGCGCGGAGCGGCGAGCAGCGGTCCGAGGCGCTGGTCCTCCTGGGCCGGGCGAACCTCGCGCTCGGCCGGTTCGCGGAGGCGCGGCAGGCGCTCGATACCGCAGTGGCGGACGGCGCGCGCGGGCCGGGTGGCGAGGCGCTGCTGCTCCGTGGGCGCGCGCTCGCCGGACTCGGCCTGAGCGACGCGGCGATCGCCGACTTCCGCGCTTCGAGCGATCCCCACGCGGCGGCCGACCTCGCCGCGGCGGAGGTCGCGGCGGGAGACACGGGGGCCGCGGGCGCGCTGTACGACTCCCTGTCGGAGCGTGAGCCGTACGTGGAGGCCGACTGGCGCTCGGCGCTGGGCCGTCTCGCCGCGGCGGGCGCGGAGGCGCACGCGGCCGCGCTGGTGGACGCGCTCGCCGCGCGGCGCGATCTCACGCCCGGAGAGCGCTCGCGCCTGCTGCTCGACGACGCCGCGCGCCGGCTCGCGGCGGGGGACACGGCGGGCGCATCGGACCGCCTCGGCGCGGTGGCGGTCGTCGCGCCCGACAGCGTGGAGGCGGGAGCCGCCGGCGTGGGACTGGCCCGGATCGCCATCGCGGCGGCGCGCGCCGACTCGGATCTCGATGCGCCGCGCGACCGACTGCAGCGCCTGATCCTCGGGGGTGGAACGGCGGGGCAGGACGCGAGGGCCCTGCTGCGCATGCTCGCGCTGGTGGATACGCTGGGCGCGGCGCCGGCGGCTCCCGACGCGTACTGGTTCCTCCGCGCGGAGGTGCTGCGCGATTCACTGCGCGCGCCGCGCCTCGCCGCGGTGGACTTCGCCGACATGGCGCGGCGCTTCCCGGCCTCGCCGTGGACGCCCAAGGGCCTGGTCGCGGCGATCGCGACGGGGCACCCGCGCCCGGACTCGTTGCGTGTCCTGCTCGATCGGCGCTATGCGTCCAGTCCGTACACGCTCGCGGCGGACGGGGTCGGCGTCGGCGCCGCAGCGTTCGCGGCGCTCGAAGACTCGCTCCGCCGGACGCTGGCGCGGCGCGGGCGGCGGGAGAGCGGCGACTCGACGCGCGCACGGCTCGGCCCCGACATCGGTCCCCCGAGCCCCGAGTGACCGCTTCTGCGACGTCGGCGGCCGCGCGCGTGGCGCTCGACATCGAGTGCTTCGGTGTGCGGTTCCAGAACCCGATGCTGCTGGCGGCCGGCACGGCGGGATTCGGCCGCGAGGTCGCGCGGGTCATCGACGTCGAGGCGCTGGGCGGCATCGTCACGAAGGCGGTCAGCGTCGAGCCGCGGCGCGGCAACCCATCACCCCGCGTGGCCGAGATGCCGGGCGCGATGCTCAACTCGGTCGGGCTCGCGAACCCGGGGCTCGACGCCTTCCGGAGCGAGAAGCTGCCCTGGCTGCGGCGGCTCGTCCGCGCGCGCGTCCTTGTGAACGTCGTGGGCAACGCCGTCGCCGATTTCGCCACGGTGGTCGGGGCGCTCGCGGACGAGCCCTGCATCGCCGCCTTCGAGCTGAACGTGTCGTGCCCGAACGTGGAGCACGGCGGATCGGAGTTCGGCGCGGACGACGCCGTGCTCGCGCAGCTGGTCCGGCTGGCGCGGGCGGCGACCGCGAAGCCGCTGCTGGTCAAGCTCTCGCCGGTGCTGCCGGACCCGGCGCGGACCGCCCGCGCGGCGGCGGCGGCGGGGGCCGACGCTTTCACGGCGGTCAACACTCTGCCGGCCCAGGTGTATGATGCGCACGGCAAGTCGCGGCTCGGCGCGGGGAGCGGCGGCCTCAGCGGGCCCCCGCTGCTGCCGGTGGGCGTGAAGGTCGCGCGCCTCGTCGCGCGCGGCACCGGCAAGCCGGTCATCGGCGTGGGCGGCATCCGGACCGGCGCCGACGCGCTCCAGTATCTCGAGGCGGGCGCCAGCCTGGTGGCCGTGGGCACGGCGGCGCTGGCCGATCCGCGTGCGCCGGAGCGCATCGTGCGCGAGCTGGCGCAGCTCCTGGCGCGGCGCGGGGCGAGGTCGTTGCGGGACGTCATTGGAACGGGGACCTAGATGCCTGAGTTGGCCATAGCGCTCGATGCGGGGACGCTCGGACAGGCGCTCGCCCTGGTGGACGCCATCGGCGACGCGGCGCAGTGGTACAAGGTCGGTCCGGTGCTCTGCGTCGGCGAAGGCGCGGCGATCATCCGGGAGCTGCGCACGCGCGGCAAGAAGGTCTTCCTCGACCTGAAATGGCACGACATCCCCAACACCGTCTCCCGCGCCGTCGCGGTGGCCGCCGAGCTCGGGGTCGCGCTGGCGACCGTGCATCTGGCGGGGGGGACGCGCATGCTGGAAGCGGCGGTGGGTGCGAAGGCGGGTGGTCTGCGGCTCGTGGGAGTGGGCGTGCTCACCTCCCTCGACGCGGCGCAGTTCGCGGAGGCCGTGGGCCGGCCGGTGCAGGACGTGGAGGAGGAGCAGCGCCGGTTGGTGCGCATCGGCGTGAACGTCGGGCTCGATGGCTACGTCTCGGCCGCCCGCGAAGCGCCGGCGGTGCGCGCGGTCGCGGGGGCGCGCTCGCTCATCGTCGTGCCGGGGATCCGGCGGGCGGCCGACGCCGTCGGTGACCAGTCGCGGACCGCCACGCCGCGCGAGGCGGCGCGGGCGGGGGCGGATCTGCTGGTGGTGGGGCGGCCCGTCACGGCCGCCACGGATCCGCGGCGCGAGGCCGCGGCGATCGCGCAGGAGGCGCAGGCGTGAACTGGGTTCTGGTGGCCGCGCTCTGGCTCGCGAGCGCCCCGGTGCAGGGGACGGATTCGCTGCTCGTCGCCGCGCAGCGCGCGGCGGACCAGTGGCTGCGGCACGACTTCGGCGCGATGGTCGGCACCGGCGCGGCCGTGATGGTGCATCTTCCGGGTGCCGAGCCGGCCTCGGCCCTCCGGCCCACGCAGGCGGCGGAGCTCCTGCGCGCCTTCGCCGACGGGACCCGCGAGCTCGAGGTCACGGTGCTGGTCGCCCGCAACGTGGACCCCGATCGCGCCTACGTCGAGGCCCAGCGGGTCTACCAACCGCGCGACACCGACCTGCGCCGGACCCAGGCGCTCTATTTCGGCTTCCGGCGGACCCCGACCGGCTACCGTCTGGTCGAAATCCGGGCCCTCCCCTGAGGGGCAGGGCTCCCTTGCATCCCGCCCACCCCGCGGCTACGTTTTAAGTCTTGTTCCGAATTGACTTAAGGAGCACTCTTGAAGGTCAGAACCAGCGTCAAGCCGGTCTGCGAGCACTGCAGGGTGATCAGGCGCCGCGGTGTCGTCCGGGTGATCTGCAAACGTTCCGCCAAGCATAAGCAGCGGCAGGCGTAGCCCATGGCACGCATCGCGGGTGTGGACCTGCCACGTGACAAGCGGGTCGAAGTCGGGCTCACGGCCATTTTCGGCGTGGGACGTTCGACCGCGGAGCGCATCCTGGAGCGGACCGGGGTCAACCCGGCCACGCGGGTGCGCGACCTGACGGATGCCGAAGTGACGCGGCTCCGGCAGGTGATCGAGCGCGACCACAAGGTCGAGGGCGCGCTGCGGACCGAAGTCGCAATGAACATCAAGCGGCTGATGGACATCGGCTGCTATCGTGGCGTGCGCCACCGCCGCGGCCTGCCGGTCCGGGGGCAGCGGACGCGGACCAACGCGCGGACCAAGAAGGGCCCGCGCCGCACGATCGCCGGCAAGAAAAAGGCGATCGCCAAGAAATAGGACATGGCCGACCAGGAACAGCCGAAGCCGGCCGCCGAGCCGGCCGCGCCCGAAGGGGCGGCGCCCGAGGGCGCCGCGGCGGAAGGCGCGCCCAAGAAGGTCAAGAAGGTCAAGAAGGTCGTGGAGTCCGAGGGGGTGGTCCACATCATGGCCACCTTCAACAACACCCTCGTGACCGTCGCCGACCTCAACGGCAACGCGATCTCGTGGGGCTCGGCCGGCAAGTCCGGCTTCAAGGGCTCCAAGAAGTCCACGCCGTTCGCCGCCACGGTGGCGGCCGAGCAGGCGGGACGCGAGGCCTTCAACCTCGGCGTCCGCCGCGTCCACGTCCGGGTGCAGGGCCCCGGCGCGGGCCGCGAATCCGCGATCCAGGCGCTGGCCAACGCCGGCCTGATCATCAAGTCGATCCGCGACGTCACGCCGATCCAGCACAACGGCTGCCGTCCTCCGAAGAAGCGCAGGGTGTAGTGAGCCGCTACGTCGAAGCCAACTGCAAGCTGTGCCGCCGCGAAGGCACCAAGCTCTTCCTGAAGGGGTCGCGCTGCCTCACGGAGAAATGCGCCGTCGAGAAGCGCGCGTACGCGCCCGGCCAGCACGGCCAGGCCTCGGGGCGGCGGCGCAAGGCGTCGCAGTACTCCCGCCAGCTCCGCGAGAAGCAGAAGGTCAAGCGCATCTACGGCCTCTCGGAGCAGCAGTTCCGCAACACCTTCGAGCGGGTGCTGCACGAGCCCGGGCGCACCGGCGAGAACCTGCTGATCGCGCTCGAGTCTCGGCTGGACAACATCGTCTACCGGATGGGACTGGCGCTGAGCCGCAAGGCGGCCCGGCAGCTGGTGCGTCACCGCCACGTCGAGGTCAACGGCCGCCCCGTCGACGTCCCGTCCTTCCAGCTCCGCCCCGGAGACGAGGTTCGCGTCGCCAAGGCGAGCCGGGAAATGGATGTCATCGCAGTCTCCCTCGACCTGGCGTCCAAGGGACAGCCGGTGTCGTGGGTTGCCGTGGATCGCAGCGCGATGACCGGCAAGGTCACCGAGCGCCCGACCCGGGATGCCATTCCGATTGCGGCCGAGGAACAGTTGATCGTCGAGCTCTATTCCAAGTGAACATGACGATTGATCTCACGGGGCTGGTCCGCCCGCACCTGGTCGAAATGACCAAGCGCGAGGACGATCCGAACGCCGCCGAGTTCCGGCTGCAGCCGCTGGAGCGCGGGTTCGGCTACACCCTGGGCAACGGCATCCGCCGGATGCTCCTCTCCTCGCTGCGCGGGGCCGCGGTCTGGGCCTTCCGGATGGACGGGGTGCAGCACGAGCACCAGACCGTCCCCGGCGTCGTGGAGGACGTGCACCAGATCATCCAGCGCCTCAAGGCGCTGACCCTGGTCCTGGCGCCCGAGGTGGACGAGGCCACGCTGCACATCAAGCGCGGCGCGGCGGGGCCGGTGTACGCCCGCGACATCGAGGCGCACGGCTCGATCCGCGTGGTCAACCCCGATCACCTGCTGTTCACGCTGCAGGACGATCGCGACCTCGGGATGGAGCTGTACGTCAACAAGGGCCGCGGCTACGTGGACGCCGACCTGCATCCCGTGGACCGCGCGATGCCCGTGGACGTCGTCCGCATCGACTCGATCTACAGCCCGGTCAAGCGCGCCAACTTCACGGTGACGGAGACGCGCGTCGGACAGCGCACCGACTTCGACCGGCTCACGCTCACCGTCGAGACCAACGGGGCGCTGACCCCGGAGGACGCGGTCGCCTACGCCGCGGCGCTGGCCCAGCACCACTTCTCGTACTTCATCTCCTTCGGCAACGTGCCGATGGTGCCCGCCGAGGTGCCGGCCGAGCCCACGAGCGACGTGGAGCGCCTGAGCGGCCTCCTCGCCCGCTCGATCGACGACTGCGGCCTCTCGGTGCGGTCCATCAACTCGCTCAAGAACTCGAACATCCGCTCCCTGGGCGACCTGGTCCGGAACACCGAGGAACAGCTCCTCAAGGTCCGCAACGTCGGCGAGAAGGCGGTGGCCGAGATCGCGGAGCTGCTGCTGAAGGAAGGGCTGAACTTCGGGATGCAGTGGGAAGAGCAGGACGGTGCCATCCACGTCCTGGATGTCGGCGCCAAGCCGGTCGTGCGGTCCGTGGTCGCGGAGACGGAGCAGGTCTAGATGCGGCACCGCGCGAAGGACCGCCAGCTCTCCCGCACCAGCTCGCATCGCCGCGCGATGCTGAGCAACATGGCCACCGACCTCTTCCGGCACGGCGCCATCACCACGACCGTCGCCAAGGCCAAGGAGCTGCGGCCGGTCGCGGAGAAGCTCATCACGCTGGCGCGGCGGGGCGACCTGCACGCCCGCCGCATGGTCGAGCGCCGGGTCAAGGACAAGGGCGTGAGCACCAAGCTCTTCAAGGAGCTGGGGCCCCGCTTCCAGGCCCGGCCGGGCGGCTACACGCGCATCATCAAATTGGGCTTCAGGATCGGCGATGGCGGCGAAAAGGCGAGGATCGAGCTGCTGAAGGAATAGGGTGTAGGGTTTGGGGTGTAGGGTGTAGACAAGCAAGACGGGAGGCCGTTCGTGGCCCCCCGCTTTTGTTTTCTACACCCTCGACCCTAAACCCTACACCCGCCTCTTACACTGCTTTGACCACCCGATTCGATTTCAGGCACGCGGCGCAGACCCGGATCCGCTTCGGAACGCCGTCCACCATGGCCCGAACCGCCTGCAGGTTGGGGTACCACCTGCGGGTGGTCTTGTTGTTCGCATTCGATACGTGGTGCCCGAACGTCGGGCCCTTGCCGCAGATCGCGCACACGCGCGCCATTCCCGCCTCGCTTCAAAAAGTCCAGTGCAGCCGCTAAGTTTAGCCGGCTCTGGCACTTGATTCAAGTGGCCACCATCCGGGTCCGGACCTGCCTTACCGTGGCAGCCCGTGCCTCACCACCCGTCTCTCAAGGGGCCCTACATGCCGACCGCGCTGATCACGGGCGTCACCGGGCAGGACGGTTCCTACTTGGCCGAGCTGCTCCTGGCCAAGGGCTATCGGGTGGTCGGTGTGGTCCGCCGCACCTCGCACGACAGCTACGAGCGGATCCAGCACCTGGTCGGGCGGATGGAGATCGTCCCCGCCGACCTGCTCGACCAGCACTCCCTCCAGACGGTGGTCAAGGCCGCGCAGCCGGACGAGATCTACAACCTCGCCGCCCAATCGTTCGTACCCACCTCGTGGAGCCAGCCGGTCCTCACCGGGGAGTTCACCGCGCTGGGCGTGACGCGGCTGCTCGACGCCATCCGGCTGGCGAAGCCCGACGCGAAGTTCTACCAGGCCAGCTCGAGCGAGATGTTCGGCAAGGTCCGGGAGACGCCGCAGACGGAGACCACACCCTTCCATCCGCGCTCGCCGTACGGCGTCGCGAAGGCCTACGGGCACCACATCACGGTCAACTACCGCGAGTCGTACGGGATGTTCGCGGTGAGCGGGATCCTGTTCAATCACGAGAGCCCGCGCCGCGGCCTCGAGTTCGTCACGCGGCGCATCTCCGACGG
>Ga0187849_1000455_pt1 | contig 55307 bp, 42 predicted proteins | sample June2016WEW_4_10_2_FD_132412 | JGI IMG/M metagenome (GOLD analysis project Ga0187849, IMG submission 132412) | Peatland microbial communities from SPRUCE experiment site at the Marcell Experimental Forest, Minnesota, USA - June2016WEW_4_100 | ecosystem: Environmental > Terrestrial > Soil >... | reverse complement strand
TAAGGTGGTAGATACCATCATGAAGTCTTCCCGGACCGGGAAGATCGGAGACGGCAAGATATTCATCCAGCAGGTCGATGATGTAATCAGGATACGCACCGGTGAGTCGGGGGAAGGTGCGATATAAGTGATCAGTGAACAGAAAGCAAGGATGGAGAATCCATTGAGTATTTTATCCAAGCACTCATCACTGATCACTGGTCACTAAACCATGGATGGAAGAACCCTCTGCACAGAACTTACTGAACGGACTGACAGGACCATCACCGGCCTATTCGAAAGCCGGTTCGGCACAAACAGTCCAAAATGGTCCATCGTAGCCGTGGGAGGATACGGCAGGAATGAACTTTGCCCCTTCTCCGACATTGACCTACTGCTCCTCGCACACCGCAGAACAGGACATGCCGAGATTGAAAAAGCACTTAAAGATATGATGTACCCTCTCTGGGACGAGGGGTATACGGTCAGTTATAGTGTTCGCACAGTCAAACAGGCATTACGCGACACGAGAGACGACTTCTTCTTCCGGACATCATTGCTGGATGCGCGATTTGTCTGCGGATCCAGAGAGCTGTTTGATGAGCTGATTCATGTAATGGGCAAGGATAAGCGCTTTAGAGACACGAAAAGCTTCCTCGTAGACCTGAACGCACATGTGGAAAAACGGCACAATAAGTGCGGAGATGCTTCTTATTACCTTGAGCCGGACATCAAGGAAGGGAATGGGAGCCTAAGAGATTATCACTGTCTCATGTGGGTAATCAAAGCGGCATCGTTTGACCCAAAGGCCCGTTACATCCCCTCATATGTCAGTCCTGTGGACCGCGAGGAGCTTGAAGATGCCTTGGATCATCTTCTTAAAATACGCTATACCCTCCATGATATATCGGGTAGAAAAAATGACCGGCTGTATTTCGAGTACCAAGGGGCCTTGGCTGCCGAACTGGGGTATAATGGTAACGGTTATGAATCTGCAGCCGAGCTTTTCATGAGGCAGTTTCACCGTTGTGCCCTTACGGTGAAATCCTTATCTGAAGCCGTGCTCTCCCAATATAATTTGGCATTGGGACTTAAGCGCAGCCGAGGAGACAAGCTGCTCGATGACAATTTCCGGCTCACCTCCGGCCAGATTTCGTTTACTGATCATCGAAAAATCATTGAAAAGCCGGAGTTGATTCTCAAGGTATTTACCCATATTTCATCTCTCGGTATGACTATGTCCATCGAGGCGCGTCATCATGTCAGGAATGCCCTGGTATTAGTTTCTCAAGTGAGGGAGAGCATGGAGGCGAAAGAGGACTTTCTGACAATCCTCACCGGGAGGTACCCTGCCATGGCACTGACGGCCATGCTGGAGACCGGAGTTCTCGAACGTTTTATACCCGATTTCGGGTCTATCAAGGGCCGCACTCATTTTGATGCCTTCCATACCTACACCACCGATCTGCATAGCATAAAAACGGTTGATGAATTGAAGGCCCTTGAAGATGAAGATCCTGAACTCATTGCATCCGTGTCGGATAAAGCAGTGTTGTATGTTGCCGCGCTCCTTCACGACATCGGGAAAGGATTAGGGAGACCCCATGCTATTACAGGGGCGCCTGTTGCACAGGGCATAGCCGGATCGCTCGGGTTCTCTGAAAAGCGCGCAGATCTTGTTGCATTTCTCGTGCGTTATCATCTCCTTTTACCCGACACGGCTTTCAGGAGAGACCTCTCTGAGGAAAAGGTGGCCCTGGATTGCGCCAGGCTTACACGTGACGACCAGACCCTTACCATGCTCTATCTCCTCAGTGTTGCCGATGCAAGGGCGACAGGCCCCCGTGCATGGGATGAATGGAAGGCTGCTCTGTTACGTGAGCTCTACCTGAAGGCTGCTCACAGCCTGCAGCGGGGTATTCTTCGGGATCCCGACAACATGATCATCCTGGAAGAAAGGTGGAACCAACTCATCGCGGATGTCCCCGCAGAGCAAGGTTCACGGCAGGGGGGAAGGCTGTGGGCGCTTCCCCAGGCCTATATCCTCCATACTGAGATCGAGGATATAAAGCACCACCTCGAACTAAGTGGCGGTCTAAAGAATCCGAACGATATCATGGTGGACGTCCGGGTCAAAGGTGAGTATGCTGCCGTTACCATCATTACCCGAGACAGGCCAGGCCTCTTTGCCATGCTCACGGGGATCCTCACTATCAACCATCTGGAAATTATTTCTGCAAAGATCTTTACTTGGCTCGACGGTATAGCAGTTGATGAGTTCACAGTTCTGACACCATGGAAGGATTATGCAAACTGGGGCAAGATTACCGAGCAATTCAGGCTTGCAGCTTCGGGTTCACTGGATATCAATGAGCGTATTTCCTCCACAAGGCCCATCAAGAATGGTTCTATGATCCACTCCTCATCGATTCCCGTGGTCAACCTGGACAACAACAGCTCAGACTTCTTCACGGTGATCGATGTGCATTCACCGCAAAGGTTCGGACTCCTCTTCCGCACAGCTCAAACCATAGCTGCACTTGGTCTTGATATCCACCGGGCATTCCTTTCACATACCGGCGATCCATGCACGGATGTCTTCTATGTTGTTGACGAGTTTGGGGAAAAAATCACCGATGAAGAGCTTGATTTTCGCATAGTGGTCGAGATTACCAATGCGATATCCAAATTGAGTGATCAGTAACTACTATCTACAGAAAAACCCTTCGCCCGAATATCGGGCGAAAGGGCTTCTTTCGTATTCCCGTTATCTATCTAAAAGAGGAATATCGGGTATGTGTCAGGGTTCTTTCCGAAACAGGTGATGTCGTCGATCTTCTCGATCTTCTCACCCTTGAGCAATGCATAGAGCGACCTCTCTATCCCTATGCCTGCACCTAAGGTGTCGGGGAAGTAAGCCTGCCCCTTCTTGTTCAACATGTGGACGGCGGTCAGGAAGGGACCGTACCCGTCGAGTACTGCGATATTCTGGAGCATGCCGTCTTCGAAGACAGGCGCCTCAGGAATGATCCTGTTGTCGAGGAGCCTCTGAATTATCGGCTCATAGAGCCACTCCCTGAGGGCTCCGGAGACGATCTCCAGGGCCGGGGTGAACTTGTTTGTCTTTCTGAGCAGCGATTTTGCGCAGATGTCGTAGTTGTAGATCATGTCGGATGTGAAGGTGGAAAGCTGTATCTTACCGCCGTCCGGGAGGACATAGGGGTAGATGAGGTCGTAATTCTCCCTCATGAGGCCGGTGACCCAGAAGAACTGTCCCTTCACTTCTTCCCCTACCTTGGCATCGAGGTCCACCTTGCCGTACTTCTTGATGGCCTCATCGTGTCTGATGCGCGGGATAGGCTGTTTGGGGACTTCAATAGCTACGCCAAGCGCCTTGAGACTTTCTTCATTCTTCTCTGCAACGGCCGATAAGCCCGCAATGAGCATGCGCTCAAAAAAGTCTATGGCCTTCTCGAAGTCTTCCTTCAGTATCTTCTTCACCTTTTCAGGCTGGTTCTTGTACTGATCGAAATCAACACCCCTGTTTCTCCTGAGTTCCACATCGATCTGAGAGAAGTCGATGAGGTATTTGCCTCGCTGCTTTCTCTGTGGGCTTTCAATCTCCAGGCGGATGTTCGGCGAATCGACGAAAATCCCCTTCAGCTTCGGGTTGAAGCATGCAAGGAACTTCATATAGATCATGGAATGAGTGCATACATAGGGCATGCCCTTGTAATGAATGTTCGGGACGTGCTCCACGTCATGGGCCAGCGGGTCCGTCACCGGGCTCATCTCCACCCGCTCAAGATTGAGGAGGCCTTCATTCACGAGATAATTATTGATGGCTGTCACAAATGTGGTGCGGACACTCATGGCATTATAAATGTCGTCGTTCACCCACTTGCTTACGTAGTTGTCACGGACGAAATCCTCGAATGTGGACCCTGCCTGCTCGATCGTTGCCTGAAAATGGAACAGATCTTCACCGATAAAAGCCATCTTTCAATCCTCCTAATGTCTGTATTGGCCCCGGGGGCCTTCTCGTGAATTTATGTATTATAAGCAATGGATGTGCCATTGGAAATTAAAAAATTTTCCCCCGGGTCTTCAAGATGGACTGAAGGTATATAAATGCAGGCCTATCCTTAATTCACCGGCGATTTAAAATCAGGAAGAGTTTTAGCAGAAGCGGTTTGTTTGAAAGGCAAAAGGCAAATTCATTATAACAATATAACAATTTTGTTCAAATCTCTCAATCAAGTTTCACTGCGATGTTTCAGAACTTGAACTTATCAAAGTCATCCGGCACGGCTGTAGAGTAATCGCCACTAAAGCATGCCGTGCAATAATTGCTGCTGTTATCAACCGTGCTGAGCATTCCGGGTATGGAGAGGTATCCAAGTGAGTCTGCCTCAATATATTCCCTGATCTCCTCTATGCTTCTTTCACTGGCTATCAGCTCCGAATGGCGGGATATGTCTATACCGTAGAAGCAGGGATGCATGATCGGGGGCGAGCTGATCCTCACGTGTATCTCCCGGGCGCCCTTTTCCTTGAGCATCTTTACTATCTGCCGCATGGTGGTGCCCCTCACAATGGAATCATCCACCAACACGACCCGCCGGTTATCGAGTACGCCGGTTACCGGGTTTAGCTTTACCTTAACGTCGAGCTTGCGCTTGTCCTGATGAGGGGCGATGAAAGTACGGCCTACATAGTGGTTCCTGATAAGCCCGATCTCATATCTGAGGCCCGATACCCGTGCATATCCCAGGGCAGCGGTGTTCCCGGAGTCGGGTACGGCGATCACGATGTCTGCATCCGCAGGTTGATCTTCGGCAAGCCTTTTCCCGAGCATGCGCCTGATCTTGTCGACCTTCTCGCCGAACACCAGGCTGTCTGGGCGAGCAAAGTAGATGTGTTCGAAGATACAGAAGCTCTTCCTCTCGGAAGCCGGAAGGCTTATGGACCGTACTCCGGCCTTGTCGATGATGACGACTTCACCGGGTTCCAGTGAGCGGATATATTCGGCGCCAAGGATGTCAAAGGCGCAGGTCTCTGACGCCACGAGGTAGACTCCATCGAGCGTGCCGAGGCTTAAAGGCCTGAACCCATGCGGATCCCGCACGGCTATCAGCTTGTCCTGCGCAAGGAAGACAAAGCTGAATGCCCCCATAAGCTGCTGTAATGCATCGGTAATCGCATCCATTATGTCGGCCTTGCCGGATCGGGCAATAAGGTGCAGGACTATCTCGCTGTCGGACGTGGTCTGAAAAATGGAGCCGGAATCCTGCATACCTTTTCGAAGCTGGGATGCATTGGTGATGGTGCCGTTATGGGCCACTGCTATCTGGCCTGATTTGCATTCGATGACTATGGGCTGGGCATTGGTGATGGTCGTGGTCCCCTTGGTGGAATACCTGTTGTGGCCGATGGCTGCATGGCCTGATAGCTTGGGCATGGCGGAAGGATCGGCGAATACCGCCCAGACAAGGCCAAGACCCTTGTGAAGGGCTATCTCATTACCGTCCGAGGTAGCAATGCCGGCACTCTCCTGGCCGCGGTGCTGCAACGCGTACAGCCCCAGGTACACCTTTTCTGCGGCACTGGCATCGCCGTAGATCCCGACTATACCGCATTCTTCGTGCCAGTGATCATCAATCTCATGTATGTCATGCATATTGTCCCAGCCTCGCCCGGTCATTGTCTATCATGATTTGTTCAGCGCCTTGGACAGCATGTCCAGGGGACATCGTTCATACCACTCAATATTGAGTCGAGCAATGATAAACCCAGAAAATAATCTCATGTACATGTTTAGATGCTAATAAAGAGCCAGAGATTTCATGCAGTGATTTCAAAGCGCTGTGAGTTAAAAATTATCACCGCAGTCTCTGCCTTAAGATCGTACTATTTATAACTGTCTTTATGCACATCCTTGACCGCCCGGCCGGATGGATCGATCATCTTGGCAAACTCGGCATCCCACTTGATGGCAGTGGGCGTTGAACAGGCCACCGAAGGCCCTTCGGGCACACAGCGGGCGGCGCTGTCCAGCGGGAAGAATTCCTGGAAGATCGACCGGTAATAATACCCCTCTTTGGTGACGGGCGTATTAATGGGGAAACGGAAACGGGCGTTTTCCATCTGGGAATCGCTTACCTCTTTTCCGGCCACCTCGCGCAGGGTGTCGATCCAGCTGTAACCCACGCCGTCGGAAAACTGTTCTTTCTGGCGCCAGGCAACCTCGGCCGGCAGATAATCTTCGAAGGCCTCTCTTAAGATATGTTTCTCCATCCGGCCATCCTTGCACATCTTGTCTTGAGGGTTGAGCCGCATGGCTACGTCCATGAATTCCTTATCCAAAAAAGGCACCCGGCCTTCCACTCCCCAGGCAGCCAGCGACTTGTTGGCGCGCAGACAGTCATATTTGCTGAGCATGGAGAGCTTGCGCACGGTTTCCTCGTGAAATTCCTTTGCATCGGGCGCCTTGTGGAAATACAGATAACCGCCGAAAATTTCGTCGGCCCCTTCGCCTGAGAGCACCATCTTGACACCCATGGATTTGATCTTCCGTGCCATCAGATACATGGGGGTTGAAGCCCTGATCGTGGTAACATCATAGGTTTCTATATGATATATCACGTCGCGCAGCGCATCCAGGCCTTCCTGAACGGTAAAGGTAAAATTATGGTGAATGGAGCCGATGTGGTCGGCCACCTTCTGGGCTGCCGCCAGATCCGGCGAACCTTCCAACCCGACGGCAAAGGAATGTAGCTGGGGCCACCAGGCATCCTTCAACCCGGCTGTCTCCACACGCTTGGCGGAATATTTCTTGGCTACTGCTGCAGTAATCGAACTGTCTAAGCCCCCGGAAAGCAGCACGCCGTAAGGCACGTCGGACATCAGCTGGCGTTCAACCGCCTCTTCCAGCGCCCGTCTGAGCTCTTTGACGCTGGTTTTGTTGTCTTTTACATTATCATATTCCATCCAGTCCCGCTTGTAATATTCAACCGGAGCGTCCATTTTGCTGTAGAGATAATGCCCGGGAGGAAATTCGCTTACCGTGTTGCATGCACCCATCAGGGCCTTCATTTCCGATGCCACATAGAAGTTGCCGTGCTCGTCGTACCCGGTATACAGGGGGCAAATTCCGATATGGTCGCGGCCGATCATGAAGACATCATTCTCGCTGTCATAGAGTGCAAAGGCAAAGATTCCATTCAGGTCTTCGAGAAAATCAACACCCTTCTGCCGGTAAAGAGCCAGAATGATCTCGCAGTCCGATTCGGTCAGGAAATCATAAGGTTCTTTCAATGCCTTCTTGAGATCCTTATGATTATAAATTTCACCGTTGACCGCTAACGCCACTTTGTGGTCAGAGGTGCAAAGCGGCTGGGCACCCTTGTTGACATCCACGATTGAAAGACGTTCATGGGCCAGAATTGCCTTTTCATTCACATAGATGCCGCTCCAATCGGGTCCGCGGTGGCGCAGTGTGCGGCTCATCCCCAGGGCCTGGGTTCGGAGTTCCTTCACATCAGTCTTGATATTAAAAATACCGAGTATGCCGCACATCTTCTATCCTTCATGGCTGTGTTTTATTTTCATAAAGACTATATGCATTTATTCTGCCAGGCAAGCGGTTTCTCCTGATGAGCCTCTCCTCCTTGTTTTTGGAGAGACCTATCGGCATAATTTTTTATGGTGATCTTTCAGTTCTTTCCTAGGGGATTTATGCAAGGTCTTTTTATGTCGTCGGACACATATTCGTATAAAAAGATTTATATTAACCATTTTTGTGTCAAGCCATACTATCTCGATCTTTATTTCGAGACGATACCCTTTGCGCCCCCGGAAGTGAGTGTGGCAATATTTGTAAGAACCACAGGCAGAGACAGGGTAGTGGGCGAAGCGAGGTATCGTGGCCGCCACTGAGGCTGGAACTTCTCTTTATACTGTCGAAGGCCTTGGAAGTTGTAGAAGTTTTCTACATGCCTGAAGAGAAATCCACCTATGCGGTTCCACAAGGATGAAAGAGATTTGTCCGAAAGCCCTGAGAGAGGGGCCATACCGAGGTTGAACCAATGATATCTGTTCCCTTTGCCCCAGAGTATGAGATTAATAAAAAGATAATCCATGGTTCCGCTCGGTGCATCAGGCATATATCGCATAAGATCGATTGAAATTTCTTCCATGTCCCCTGAGGTCCACAAATTTGAGAAGGCTATGATCTCATCTCCCCGCCGAATGAGTCCTATCGGGAATCGCGCTATATAGTCCTCCTTGAAAAATCCTAGAGAGAATCCCTTTTCCTTTGTTTTCTTTTCCTCAAGCCATGCATCCGATACCCTTCTCAGATCGCCGATGATTTTCGGCACTGAGTGTGGCTGCACCACATCAAAGGTGTAACCCTCTTTGGTAAGCTTGTTGTACGTATGCCTCAGCTCTTTGCGGGAGCCCCCATCAAGGCTGAACGTATCAAGTTCCACCCTTCCCTCTTCCCCAAGCTTCACCAGTGTCATGCCTAAATCGATATAGACATGAAGATTATGAGAACCTACTTCATAGAATACCGGCCACCCCCCGAAACGGTCACACAGTTCACAGTATTGCCAGGCAAGCTCTTGCCATTCGGATTTCAGGCCTATCGGATCACCCATGGCAATCCAGCTTCTGCCACTGATCGTATACATGATGAACGCCTTGCCGTTCTCACTGAACAGAAGCGCCTTATCTCCAAGCAGAGCCAGGTTTGCATAACTTTCAGGTGATGCATTTATAACGGGTAATGCCTTCTCGAGGTCGCCAGTGCTTCCGGTTACAGGCCTTGGCGAGATAGGATGCAGGATTTTCGCAAATGAATAAACAAGTGCGGCAACAAGCGCACCCACTGCAGCTCGTAAAGACCGCGGCGCACTTGCCATGAATGCGAACCGCCACCACAAGTCAGTAGAGTATTCCACATGCTTATATGAAAAATAGGTGAGCCAGGCCGTTGACAGCAATACTATCCCCATGACTAAGAGCCAGCCTGCGGTAAACCTGCCCCCGAACAGCGATCCCTTTCTGTAGAAGCTCGGCTTTGATGGTATCAGGATAAAAAGCATTACCAGCAAAACCGATGCCTCTTCATATTCGAGCCCCTTGAGGAGCGAGAGAATGATACCGGCAACAACAAGTGCAACAGTCATATAATAAGCTGTATCAAGCCTCCTCTGGAGACCACGTGCAAGAATGAGGAGCCCTACCCCAAAGATACTTCCCAGGAAGTGCGAAACCTCGATCACCGGAAGGGGCACATATACGCTTAACTGCTCGAGACGATAAGAAATGGCCGGTGTTGCACCCGAAAAAAGCATTATGACACCGCTCAGGAAGGTGATGACCGTGAGGACGGGTGGTACCATGTACGGCAGCCACCGGGTGAGTGTCTGAGCACCCCATTGAAGGATCTGCTTGCGCTGGATGATTTCTTCTATCCCAAGGATTACGGCTGCTATGAGTAGCGGGAGAATATAATAGGTGAGGCGGTAGATGACGAGTGAACCGATAATGGAAGACGCAGGTATGAGGGGGGATAAAAAAATCAGGATGACGGCTTCGAATATCCCGAGCCCGCCGGGGATCTGGCTGACCAGTCCTGCAAGCTGGGCGATCAGATATATCCCGATAAAGCTCGGCAAAGGGATAATGGGAGGTAAGAGCACAAAGAGGATACTGCCGGCAAAAGCCCAATCGACGGTAGCTACCGCTATCTGTGGAAGAAAAAGCCGTGCAGGCGGAACAGTCATTTCAAAATCCCCGAATTTAAGCGCCCTCCTCTTTGTCAGGATCAATGCAGCATAGATGAGAATCGGGATAAGAAAGAGCAGCCCAAGGGGTCGGTCTGTTGCAAAAGGGATATGGAGAGCCTTGGGGATATCAAGAGGCTCCAGGAGAAAAACCCCGGCGCCGAGCATTAAAAAACCGAGCCAGATACTCACGGTATTGAAAAAGATGACCTTGGTGATCTCCAAGGCCGACAGTCCCCAGGATGAATAGAGCCGATACCGTATAGAAGCTCCTGCAACCATGGAAAAGCCGATATTGTTGCTGAATGCATATCCGATAAAGGATGCCGTTGCCATCTTTCTGAAACCCAAGGGCCTGTTGATGAACCGCAAAGCGAGAAAGTCATAGCCGGTCATGATGAGATAGCTGATCATGGTAAGAGCAATTGCGATTAAAAACTGACTTAAGGGAATTCCCTGGAGGTATTGGAGGATCTCATGGAGACGATATTTTTCGAGCTCTTTATGGAGAACCCACAAGGCCACGCCAAAGAGGACGAGCCCGAGGGATGCCCCCAAGGCCTTTATTATACGCCCCATCAAGGCTTGCCCCCAAAAGCCCCATTCATAAAGAAACAACCTAATCTTAAAATGTGGTCTTGGCGTGACATTAAATGCCTGACTGAATCTATATTAAACAATCCCACAACATTCTGTGGTGTGCCCCATGATAGATATATTTCCATGCTTGTCAAGGAGTTATGGAGAGATGTTTCTGTATCTTGCAAAACATACAAACAGAGCTTGAAAGTCATTTTGAAAGCCTTGATTAACCCTAAAATGAAATGGGAACCCATAAAATCATTACGAGCAGCCGCAGCGGGGTATTCAAGCTGTTATCAATTGAAGAGAAAGAATAGGAGAGCGCATTCAGCCTGAGTGATCAGGAGGGATAGAGGATGAAGATCTTAGGTCACCCAAGATTTCTTCGGTTATGGAGGCCAACTTTCCTTGGATCTCTTTTGAAAGGCAATCGTCAAAACACACACAATCGCCGATCTCTATACCATAGACAGCACCTACCTCGGGCATATTCAAGCCGCAGCGCTCCCCGAGTTCCATGAGCTCGAAGAAATGAATGCCGTGCGAGGAGAACAGGTGCATCGTACCATCATTGCCATCTTTGAATACTTTGTGCACCTCGCCTATCCTGCCGCCTCTTGTGCACATGGCATCGATCACGTAGATCCGGTCGTACCCTTCGATCATGTCGAGAAGGTCAAGGCCGATCATGGCACTCGTCGCCACATCGGCACCCTCGAATCTTCCCTCAAGTGAGTTTGCGATCACAATCCCCACCCCGTCATCAGAAAGGATGGGATTTCCCATGCCGAGAACGAGCGTTTTCAAGCTGGTTTACCTTTTGAGCTGCCTGATGAGCGCACCCTCATGGTTCCGGATGTTTACCGTCATAGGCATGGTGCCGGGCAAAGAGTGGGTTGCGCATGATAGGCACGGGTCATAGGCTCTAAAAGCCATCTCCACCATGTTGAGGAACCCCTCCTTCACATCTGGTCCCTTTACGAACGCCTTAGCCGCCTTTTTCACGGACAGGCAGATGGGCGCTGCGTTGTTCTGGGTTGCAACGATGAGGTTGGCCTTGGTGAGTATGCCGTTGTCGTCGGTTTCATAGTGGTGGAACAGCGTGCCGCGGGGGGCCTCCACACACCCTACCCCTTTATTCCTGAGCTTGAGGTTCATGTTGCGGATATCCTTGCTCGTGAGTAGGGGGTTGTTCGCGATCTCAACGTTGCTTTCAGCAGCCTGAAGGGCGCAGATGAGACGCGCCCAGTGAGTGGCAAGCGTCTGGTGGGCCGGCTTACCCCCAAGGACATCGAACATGATCTGGGCTTCCTTGTGAGCCAGCGGGGTCGTCATGGAATCCCCCACATTGAGCCTGGCAAGCGGGGCCACGCGGTACAGTGATGTTCCTTCTCCGTCCTTGAGGCCGTGCCATCCGAGAGGCTTCAGATGGTTGAGCCTGATATAGGTCCAGGGCTCCACCCACTCACCGATGAATTTATCATAATCGCGCGGATGGAACTTCACATACTCCTTGCCGTTCTGGTCTATAACGCGGACCGTCCCGTCATAGAACGTGGTCCTGTTCAGATCGTCAACCAGGGCCATATAGTATGTCTTGAGGCTGTAGGCGTCATTCAGGATAAGATCCACATATGCCTTGTTCGCCAGTACCACATCCTTGAAAAGCTGTATGGCGAATTGAGCAAATTCCAGGGAAAAATCGGCTGTTTCCTTGACCCATTTGCGGTCTTCCTCGGTGAACCCCCTTGGAACTCCGCCCGGGAGCCCTCCTTCAGGGTGCGGGGCCTTGCTGAAGATGTGTCTGATGATGTCGCGGTTTTTCTTGCGGACCTCGATCACCTTCCGGCCTATCTCCTTACCCACCTTTCCGATAACGCCCAATATGTTCCTTTCCTTGGGGTCTGCATCAGGACCCATCACAAAATCCGGTGCTGCCAGGAAGAAGAAGTGGATGTAATGGTCTTCAATATAAAAGGCATTGAACTCCAGTTCCCTGATGAGGCGGGCTGCGGGGGTCGGCTCCACACTGTAGAGGTCATCCAGGGCCTTGGTGGCCGCCATATGGTGGGCTGACGGGCACACGCCGCAGATATTAGGCACGATGCGCGGCATCTCTTCCACAGGCCTGCCGATACAGAACCGTTCGAACCCTCTGAGCTCCACCACCTGCCAGTATGCATCCTGGACATTGCCCTTCTCATCGAGGAAGATCTCGATCTTTCCGTGTCCTTCAAGCCTGGTAATAGGGTCAATGGATATCTTTTTCGTCATAGTGCTTACCTCACGCTCTCTGGGTTTTTCTTCTTCAGGGACACCGAAGGAAGGCTGAACCGGTAGCAGTAACCTGCCAGGTCGGTGATACCCTCAACAGCCTTTAGCGATTCCGCTTCGGTCTCTGCTCCGAGGAGTGCTGCAAGGCCGGAGATAAACTTGGTCCCGGCATCGCTTATACCTTCCACCGGCCCGAAACATCCTCTGCAGGGCATATTGATACGGATACAGGTCTCGCCGCATCCTGAACGGATGGCAGGCCCCATACACAAGATGCCCTGGGCCAGAAAGCACTTTTCCGGGTCGGCCTCGACGGTATGGATCCTCTTTACTTCGCTTATTTCCATCTTGATCGGCTTTGACCGGTTTCTCGGGCAGACATCACACAATGGCTTTTGGGGGGCAAGGGTGGCGCCGTGCGGAGGCAGCTTGCCTTCTACGACGGCAAACACCGCATGGGCGACAAGATCCGGTGGCGGAGGGCAACCGGGCAGATAATAGTCAACCCCGATGATTTGATTCAAGGGGTAGACCTGCTCGTAGAATTCCGGCAGGGTCAGCTTGTGTCCGTCCAGAATAGTTTCTGTCTGGGGGAAGTTGCCTTTAGGATTGACTACCGTGGGCGCATCCCGGTAGACCCAGTTGAAGATGTCCTGCTTGGACCTGAAGTTCGCCAGCCCCGGGGTCCCTCCGAAGCAGGCGCACGAACCGAAGGCCAGCACGATCTGTGACTTCTTTCTGAGCAGCTTTGCCATTTCTTCCTGCTCCGAGTTCCTCACCGAGCCGTGGATAATGGAAAGGACGATGCCCTGGTCTTTCATTTCCCTTATGCTTTTGTACTTGAAATCCATAGCCACAGGCCAGAGTACGATGTCAACGGCATCGGCCACCTGCAGGATGGCCTCGTTCAGATCAACAATAGTCTCGTCGCAACCGCCGCATGCGGTAAGCCAGTAAATGGCAACCTTGGGTTTCTCAGCCATACCTACTCCTTATGATAATATTTTAAATGATGTGGTCTTTCTCATTCCTGTTACCGGCTAAACCGTCGGAGAGACGGGACCCAGCCTTGACAGGCTTTCACACATCTGCTCGATGATGGTAGGGATCAAAGTTCCTTCAGGGTCCATGTCCAGCTTAATCATGACCCTCTCAGGTTCGATGCCGAACTCCTTCAGGGTCTTGTGCAGAAGCATCACCCTTTTGCGGGCCTGATAATTGCCGTTCTGGAAGTGGCATTCCCCATCCGGGCAACCCAGGATGAGAACACCATCGGCACCCTTTCTGAATGCATCCATGATATATGTGGCATCAACCTTGCCGCTGCACATGATCGGAACCACCTGCTCGATGTTTTCGTAGGTTTTATTGCCATTGAGATATCCCCATCCGAACTTGCATGTGAAACACACGAGCTTCGGTTCATATCCGGAGTTTACTTTCACCTTCTTCATCTTGCGGCCTCCTGTAGCAGAGAAAAGACCGCAGAGATGCGGTCTTCCATATCAGACCCGGTAAGCTGCCTGGCCTGGGCCGGACATGCAGATACGCACATGCCGCATGCCTTGCACCGGTACAAGTCCGTTGCCGAAGTGATCGAACCATCCTCCTGCTTTAAATATGCGGACCCGTAATGACATGAGGAAACACATATGCCGCAACCGCTGCAGAGGTTCTTGTTAACGATAACCGAGGGTATATCTCTCTGGAGCCCGATCGATACACATGCCTTGCAGGAGACGCACGGGCCGCAGCAAAGGCAACGCTTTGCCTCCTCAATAGCTTCTCCCAGTGTGAATCCCCTCTCGAAGAGTTGGAAGTGCATGCGATTCTCAGGAGGTATCCACACGATCTCGGGTTCTTCCTTATAATCCCGGTCTTTGAGCTGCGGGATGTCAAAGGCCTCAAACTCCTTGTTCCTTCCCGATGCGATGTCAATGCCTTTGAGATACCGCTCAATGGACTCGGCTGCCTCGATGCCGTCTTTGAGGGCATCAACCATATAGCCGACGCGTCTGACGTCTCCCCCGACAAAGACCCAATCCTTGCGTGTGCTCTGGAGCGTAAGCGGGTCCACGGCAATCCTGCCGTTTTCATCGAGCAGCTCCTCATGTTGGAGGAACGCGCGATCAGGGCCCTGCCCGACCGTGATGATGAGGATATCGCCATCAATGGTCATGACATCGGTGCTGTCGAATGCCGGGTTGAACCTGCCCTCCTTGTCGAATACACAGGTGCACAGGGGGGTCTTGATACCCGTGAACTTCCCGCTCTTGCCCATTATCTGGCTTACACCCCTGGAACAGTTGAGGTTAATGCCTTCCTCCCAGGCCCCCTTGATCTCTTCATCATCGGCCGGCAGACCGTCCTTGCTCGATTTGTCCTCACTTTCCAGGGACACAACCGTGACTTCACCCCCAAGCCTCCGGGCGGACCGCGCAACGTCAAAGGCCACATTCCCTCCGCCGATGACAATCACCTTCTTACCCTCGAAGTAGCCCCCGGGCAATATGCCCCGGCTCACCTCATAGAGAAAAGATTGTCCATACATAACCCCGGCAAGATCCTGATTCTCAACAGGGTCCTTGCCGAAGGTCAGGATTCGGGGCGACGGGGTCCCTTTGGCGACAAACACGGCCTGGTAGCCCTGCTTTCGCAGCTTATCCAGGCTTAATTTTGAATCCCCGACACCGGTGCCGAGTTTCACGTCTACACCTGCGATACGGAGCATGTTCTGGATGACCCTCTGGAGCACATCTTTGGGGAGACGGTAATGCGGTATGAGCCATAATGCACCACCCAGCCTGTTGAGTGTCTCGAAGATCGTGACACGGTAGCCCTTCCTGCCCAGTTCGAAGGCACACATCAGTCCGGCAGGGCCCCCGCCGATAACTGCAACGTTCTCCTTGCCCTTGACGATGTCGAACTCCTCCTTCTTGTCGAGATGGTTGAGAAAGTTGTCCGACACAAACCTCTTCAGCAGACGTCTCCTGATAGAACCACCTTTGCTCTTATAGTTGCACCCGAGCTCGCATACGCCGCACACAAAGCCGCAGACCGGGAAGAAAGGGTTTTTCTGGTAAAGATAATCTCCTATCTGGATAAGCCCATCTCGTGCCAGCGCCGGATCTTCCGGCAGCATGGAGATGAGGACATTGGTCCGCTGTATGTCCTCGTTGATAGGGCATCGCACCTGACACGGCGGCAGGAACTGTTTTATCGCGGCCTCGACACAGGCGCTTCCCTGGCATTTTGTCACCCACATTCTTCTGTGCCCTCCTTACATCTTTAAAAGCGGCGTATGGCTGTAGACGCATACCATGAACCGCTGTTAATATTCGTAAGGCAATATGAATGCCATGAAGATTACCCCTTTAAACTCATAGTGTTAGCAATCAGGGCCTTACAAGGAACCTTCCCTATGGGGGGAATTGTACCCCACCATGGGGACTTTTACCCCAGGGGAAGAACTATGAAAATTATGACTGATACACCATTTGACACGCTCTAATATAGAGTACCTTGCTTCATAGGTTTCAAACCCAGATTTTCAGTTTTCAGACAACTTAAAACCGAGATAAAATCGCAGGAATCTACAGCTATCAGGTCATAGGAAGAGGTCGACAAGCACAGACAAAACATCTTGAATCGACGTCTAATGCAACGTATTATTCCATGTCATAAGAGGGTTCTGAAGAGCATTAAGATCCATTCGGATAAAAGAATCATCAACTGTATGGGATATAACCTTAGCACCATCTATAGTGATAGGATAAGATCCATTGTAGCTATAGGCATCCGTGCGAGGTCCTATGTAAAGGTTGTTGATAGAGAGATTTTTTACTCCGAAATAACCGCCAGTAGTTTTTTCTCCCCAGATGTTATTTGAACCAAGACCATCAGAGTCTCCCCAAGCAATGACATCGAAGTGTATATTCATTGCTATATCAAACATGATACTCACACCAGCCTGTCCACTGACATCAGAAAGCTCGGAATCAGTAAGCGGTGTCATTGCCCAGGTGGAGAATGGAAGCAAAAAGATAATAAAAAACAACAGTGCGCTTTTCATAATTCTTTACCTAAGAAATATTATATCTCTATCATCAGCAAAAGCAATGCCTTTAATGAGGAAGAACTTGGAAGGTTGTTTTCCCCCTGTATAATCAAGAGAATTCTTCAATGTTAAGATTTGTCAAACCATTTCTTTTTAAGCTCAGGAATGATGCCCTGTATCTGAACCGATTTGATGCCTTTATTGATGAGGTTGAGAAAATGATCGTCTCCTTTCTTCACGACAATGCCATACTGCTTCATTGCAAATGGTGCACCAGCAATGACAAATATATCCTTGTATTCCTTCTTATGGAGAAAATAATCGGCTGATATTAGGTTATCGCATACCACACCCTCGATTCTACCCGCAGCTAAATCATTGAATGCGAGGTTGATATCACTATAATTCTTGAGCTCCACATTTTTCACTTTTTGAACTTCCAGGGCACCGGTGGTACCCACTTGAGCACCTATTTTCTTACCCTTCATATCATCGAGTTTGTTCACATCACAGGAGATCTTAGCGACTATAAGGACCTGTTCTATTTTGATGTATGGTAATGAGAAATCATACTTCTTATTAAGCTGGTCGGTGATGGCAATTGACGAGCAGATTGCATTGTAACTGCCTGATTCTAGCCCCTTAAACATTTTGCCTTTTGTCGTATTAACGTAACTGATGGAGAAGCCCCCATTTCTGGCAACGGCATTCATGAGATCTATGTCATATCCTATGATCTTCTTGGTGGTATCGAACATTTCCATGGGGGGGTTGGAGGGATCGACTGCTACCATAAATGTCCTCGCCATGATCTGGTAACGTCTTTGGCGGTAATTATCCACATATTTTTGGATAAAGACAACAGATCCTGCTGATAATACAATGGATAAACAGATAATATACAAAAGGGTAGAGGGAGATTTATCAGCCGCATATGGTTCTCCAAAGAGCGGAATGATTATGAGGTGACATAAGTATATCGGATATGAAAGCTCACCGATAAAACGATCTATCCTATTGCTCCTGCTTATTTGAAATATGAAAGGTAATCCAAGAACGACACTTGTATAATAGAGTAATTGTGCATCATTGAAAAAATAAGGGAGTGAATTTCGCTGGGGCAACAAAGGATAACAAAAGGTTAAAATAAGAATAATGCCCGAAACTGCAAGAGAGTTTACATTGTTTATTATTTTTTTGTGTTTCAAAAGTAAGTATAATTTATGAGATAGGGTCCCGGACAGAAACATTGCAAGCTCAAAAGGGAAAAATCTATACGTCCACGGATCAAAGTTGTATCCCATAGAATAGACAACTATTCGGATCACAAAACTTAGCAGTATGACAAGTATCGTGCTATTTATTCTCTTTACAAAAAATGGCACCAGTAAATAGAAACAAAACTCAAGACTTAACGTCCATGACTGCGGAATGAAATAAAATCCCCATAACATAGGGTCAGTAGTATGTATTAATGAAGTGGAATCGATACTCAAACCGCCAGTATGGGGATTTATACCCAAGAAAAAAGACAGATCCTGGCCTATGACAAGAATGTGTGAGGCAATAACATATACTTTAGAAGTTATGTCGAGCATCTTGAAATAATCAATGAAATATAAGAGTGCAATTGATTTGTAATTTGAATAATCAAAGATGCAGGTAAACCCGATCGAGACTATCAGGAAAAAGCAATATAAGGGCATCAAGCGAAATATCCTATTGGTGTAGAACAGGAAAAGAGATGATTTCTTTTTAGTGTATTTATCGTTTAATATCAGAGACATATAAAAGCCGGATATAATATAGAAGCATTGAACAGCAACAAGGCCTCCTGTAATACTATAGTGATAAATGCCTCCTCGAGAAAATACTGCAAAACCCCCTGCATGGGTCAAAAGAACACTTAACGCGAGAATTACTCTAAAGATTCCCATCAAAGTCACTATCCCATGTTTTAATCACGAGATTCAATATATTCTTGTGAATAGATGACTATGGGCCTATATTTGGTGATACCGTTTCTTATAAAAATTTAATCGATTAGAAAAAGTTTGACAGCCTGAACATGGTTAAGAAGGGTATGGTTGGGAGTTTTTCCTTATGGGCTCCAAACACTTTTTTCTCAACGCCATCGAAACGTGATTTGGTGAAATACAACCCCTTGAAACTAAATATCCAATTGCCATACTTATAGAGAAGACGATTGAGCTTTTTTTGGATACCTGATTCGCAAAACAGGTCCTTATCATCTACTACAAGAGGGCAAAGACCAAGATTCAAGTTCGGTATACCTTCCTGCTTAAATACCTCTATAGCATGGATCATGAGCGGATAGAAAATACCCGATTTGAACTTGCTGCTGAAGCGAGATATATTGGGCACATAGCCTGTTATCTGATTATCAGAATATATCGGATCAAAAAAGATGAATCCTATGAGTTCCCCATTCAAATATGCAAAAAATTTCCTCGTTCCCTCTTCATACTCCATCTCCATGGGGCGAATCAGAAACCCGATCTCTCTATTTTTAACCCTACGTGTTTTCAGCCACTCACATGTGAGCTGATGACATCCCTCGCTGGTGCATTTTTCCTCTATGATAACACCTTCCTTCTTTGCATGGTTAATCGATGTCCTCAAGATCTGCTTTTTCTTTCCTTTCAGGTCCCACCTCTTGAGATCCAGATTAATCTCAATCCCGAACTGGGTGGCATAATAGCCGAACTTATCATGAAGCAGCTCGGCAGTATCTTGAGAGATCTGCACAAAGGTAGTATGTTTGCCATCTTTGTGGAGTTCCCTAAAAAATGTTTCACGGTCTTTAATATCGCAAACCGGATCAGCAAGAGTTAAACGATTGCCCCATTTCTGCATATAGGCTATGAAACCAATCCCAGGGACATCAAAAAAGTGCATCCCGGGTTGGAGTGTTGAAAATGACATGCAATGGTTCCCATACTGTCTTAGGTATGTGAGCCGCTCTTCGAGGGAAAAAAGATCGGACTTCCCCTGAGCCCTTGATCGGTAATGGTCTATAGGTACAACCTTGACCGGCGGATTATCTCTTAATTGACCCGAAAGTGGGTTAATCTCTGCTACATTACCCATGTACACACATCTCCTTATGCTCTCTATGATTTTAGCGATTTTTTCCTAAGCGCTCATGACTCGTGACCCAGTCCAGGGATGCAATCGCCCCGGCAAGAGAGATTTCTCCTGCTGTTGCCGCCGCAGTAACAATCTCTGCAAATTTTAAAACCTTGCCGTGACCATAACACCCAAGAGACTCTAAACATTCACGCTGGGTTGGCAGACTAGTGCCGCCGCCATGTGTTGCAACTATCAATGATGGGAGCGTCAATGACCCATAGAGGTCACCTTCCGGTGTTATCTCAGTACAAACCATGCCGGTTGATGATTCGGATACACACGCCACATCCTGGCCTGTTGCTATGAAAATAGCAGCAAGGGCGTTGGCTGCATGAAGACCATTGCTCGAAGCGCCTCCCATAAAAGCACCGAGTTGGCATGCCCTGCAGAGGTTATCAAGGGTCACAGGATCTACCCTCATGTGCTGAATCAATACTTCTTTCGGAATAAGGATCTCTCCTATTACCCTCTTTCCACGCGTAGTCAGGTTATTGATAAAAGATGCTTTTTTATCAGTGGAGATATTCCCATCCATATAGAAATGTTTAACATCGTTCACCTGGGATAGTATCCAGTTACATGCTGTATATGTACACATACTCACCATGTTCTGCCCAGCAGCATCACCTGTATAGTAGTTGAATCGTAAGTATACGAGCCTGCTCGCCACATACCTGTCTATACTGAGTAACTTTGCAACCTTTGAACAGGATTCAGCCTGCTGGCGGATCTCGTCCAAGTTCTGATCAACCCACATCACGAAGTCCCTGCATTCACGCGCAGAAACAAAGGCGAAGGCAGGCGATCTCTGCATATGATCTTCAATGATTGTAACAGTGACGCCTCCACACATATTGAGGAGCTTCATTCCTCTGTTATAGGATGCAACCAATGTCCCTTCACTTGTGCTCATGGGGATATAGAACTCACCCTTGGCGTGCTCTCCATTGATTTTTAACGGTCCGGCAAACCCGAGAGGAACCTGTGACACACCAGTGAAATTCTCGATATTCCCTTGGGTTACAGTAGGATCAAAGGAATGCTGCTTTACATGATGAAAGTGAGTGCCGGTGTGCTCTTCCAAAAAATCCTGTCTCTTTCGAATAATATCCATGTTGTAGTTATTTTGCTTATCATAAGGTATCATCTGCTGGATTGGTGTTGTCTTAATAATCGAGTCTCTCGCTTCTAGATCCAATGGCCCATAAAGATCTGTTTGGAAGGAGATATTGATCTTGTGCTCCATGTTTTTGGCTAAGGCTACAGTCTGCACAAGGAATTTCACATCCTGGCCCATTGAGAAAAGAAAAGGTTGGTCCGCGTTTATCTCACTAGCATTGATGGTTGCTCCGTTGTTACTCAGTAATATCTCATGCTGAGGGATTTCTTTGCCATTCATGAAGACGCCATTGAGTCTGGTAATAAGAGCATCCTTCATTGGGTTTCTGATAATGAAGGATACACCATCTTTAAGATTGGTAAGGCTTCCAATAGAATAAATCCTCTTCATGATGATCGGGGGAATGTTGATATAATTCTTCGTACCTGATTCATTTTGGATCAAAGCAAGTCTAGGCTCTTTCGTGGTTGTTCCCATTGGGTCCTTCCTCTCTTTGAATTTTAAGATATTTTTCCTATCAATGTATTTCTGGTTTGTTAGATAGGGTAATGGTAATTACTTATTATATATAATTATATATACAAAAACTATACCTTGGATAGATTTTTAATTACTAAAATAATACTAGTCGTATACGTGCATTATACTAGTACACAATATTATTAATCCTTTGATATCATATAATTAACTATATGGTTAAAAGTGAATTAATTTGGCTATGAGAAATATATTTCTCAATTATGACTAAAGAAATATCTCCGGCACTCTACATGGTTTAACTTCCACCTGCTGCCAGACCTTGCCGGTGATATAGGGCTCGGTGGCAAGGTAATGTTCGAGCTCTGCCTGTGATGCAAAATCCATGATCAGCAGCGAGCCTTTCATAGCACCGCCTTCGTCGATAAGCGCAGCACCGTAGAGTGCCTTGCCTTCAGCCTTGAGCCTTATTATCGATGCAAGATGCTGATCCCGTGATGCCATTCTCCTTTCCAGCGCCTTGTCATCAGTGCCGTCATGCGCAATGATGAGATAGTTCATGCTTTCCTCCCCTTCTTTATGTACGATAACATACCATCAGACCCCAGTCATGAACAGGCGGATTCTTGCATTGCCTGGTTCATTGATTTTGAAATAAATCGTGCAGGCTTGACTCAGGTCAATTACGTTCTAAATATAACCTGATATTTCGGGGACACAATAAAAAACACATGAAGGAGGAACATCATGTTTTGTTATCAGTGTCAAGAAACGGCAAAGAATCAGGGCTGCACTGTTAGAGGCGTCTGTGGAAAGACCGAAGATACCGCCAATCTCATGGACCTTCTCATCCATGTACTCAAGGGAATTTCATTATATGGCGAAAAGGCCATCGCCAAGGGGGCATTCAATTCCTCTCACGGCAGGTTTCTCCTGGATGCCCTGTTCGTAACACTGACCAACACCAATTTTGACCCGTCACGAATAAGCTCCCTCATCCGAGACGCGATTACCCTCAGAGATGCGCTCAAGGCCAAAGTGGGAGACGCTGCGAAAGACATTACCCACGACAGCGCAATCTGGCGAACTGAGAGTAACAACGAGTTCCAGAGCAAGGCCAAGGAAGTGGGTGTGCTTGCCACCGGCAACGAAGACGTACGTTCGCTGCGCGAACTTTTAATTTATGGTTTGAAGGGTATCGCGGCATATGCGCACCATGCTTTTGTCCTGGGTTTCGAAGATGACGATATCTACCACTTCCTTGTAGAAGGCCTTGCTGCAACCACCAAGGAAAAGAGTGCAGATGAGCTCGTGGGGCTTGTCATGAAGGCGGGTGAGATGGCTGTGAAAACCATGGCACTGCTGGACAAAGCAAACACCACTACCTATGGCAACCCTGAAATAACCAAGGTGAACATCGGTGTCCGGAAAAATCCGGGCATACTCATCTCAGGCCATGATCTCAAAGATATGGAGGAGCTCATGGAGCAGACCAAGGGCACCGGAGTGGATGTATACACACATGGTGAGATGCTGCCGGCCCACTACTACCCGTTCTTCAAGAAATATGACAACCTGGTCGGCAACTATGGCGGGTCATGGTGGCATCAGCGGGAAGAGTTCGAGGCCTTCGGCGGGCCCATCCTCATGACCACGAACTGCATCGTCCCGGTCAAGGAGACCTATGCCGACCGCATATTTACAACCGGCACGGTGGGATATGCCGGTACGAAGCATATCCCCGACCGTAAAAACGGGAAGGCTAAGGACTTCTCTGAGGTGATCAAGCGCGCAAAGAACAGCCCCGCCCCCAAGCAGATCGAGACCGGCGAGATCGTTGGCGGATTTGCCCATACCCAAGTCCTGGCTGTAGCTGACAAGGTGGTAGATGCCGTCAAATCGGGTGCCATTAAGCGCTTTGTCGTGATGGCAGGTTGCGATGGCCGCTACAAGGAACGCGATTACTTCACCCAGGTCGCTGAAAAGCTCCCCAAGGATGCAGTCATTCTCACAGCCGGGTGCGCCAAGTATCGCTATAACAAGCTGAACCTGGGCGACATCGGCGGTATTCCACGGGTGCTCGATGCAGGACAGTGCAACGACTCCTATTCCCTGGCCGTCATAGCGCTGAAGCTCAAGGAAGTCTTCGGCCTGGACGACATCAACAAACTGCCCATCTCCTTTGACATCGCATGGTATGAACAGAAGGCTGTAGCCGTTCTGTTGGCACTGCTCTATCTCGGGGTCAAGGGCATAAGGCTCGGACCGACGCTCCCGGGCTTCCTGTCGCCTAATGTAGCCAAGGTCCTGGTGGACAACTTCAATATCAAGGCTGTAACCACACCGGATGCCGATGTGGCAAGCATCATGGCAGGCAACTAAGACTTTCTCAGGGGCGGGACCTGTAGGGCCCGCCCCTTTATCCACGCCCATTATTCAATTCCCATAACGCAAATCTTTTTGAACATGATCGGTCATGCATTCCAGATGTTCTATAATCATTGTCCCATTCATCCGTCAGAAGCCCTTGACCTTCGGGTCTTTGCTGACTATGTAAAGCCACATATTTTCCATAGGAGGCCTACCATGAGAAAACAAGCGATTGTACTTGGCGTTTTTATTCTTTTCTCTTTAGCTTTGCAGACACCTGTTCACGGTGCAAACAACTGGTATGCAGGCTTACAGCTAGGCCCCGAGTTTCTGGCAAATAATACAGAGGACAACTGGGATAATACGATCGCCTTCGGTGTATACGGCGGCTACCGGCTGGACAGGCAGTTAAGCCTTGAGGGAAGCCTGACAACGGCAAGTCATGACGGGAGAGGAGATTCCGATCTCGCTATCACATCGCTGCTTTTCGGCCCACGCCTGACTGCCCCGGTCAACAGAAACCTGAATCTCTACGGAGATGTAGGGCTCGGGATATATTTTCTTGATCCCGACTACGGGAATAGCCACTCCGAGGGCGGCCTCTACCTGGGTGCAGGCATGGAGTTCCCATTACAGCAGGGCATAAAGATCGGGATGGACTTCAAGTATCATGTCCTCTTTGACAATCACCCTGTAGATAGCGATCTGGTCACGATTCTGTTCCGGCTGGGGTTCTGATCTATCCCCAGATTTTATAACTTTTGTTGTTTAGTCAGCGAGATCATGAAGAACGGCAAATGGTCCCTGATGGCATCATGATTGAATGTTTCCTCGCACCAGGCATAGGCATCTTCGACCGAGACGGGCCTGATATAGGAGCCCCCGAACCACGATTCCACCCCGGGAAGGCTGTGGAACCCGGCGTTCAGGCCCCCTTCATAGATGATATAGTACTCCCCCTTTCCGCTGACATAGAGGGTCTCGGAATCGTTTCTGAAACTACCCGTATGATCGGCACCGGACCATTGGGCAAGCTTGACGGACTTGCTCGGATCGAGTTCCTTCTCGATGAGCCTCTGTTCGGTCTTCTCGTAGAGGATGTCCTTTATCATAACAGCATCCTCCTTATACTATCTCTTCCAAAAGGCAAGTTAAACAAAATATTGGAGAAGCGGTGAGTATTTTGGAAGGATAGGTAACGCGATTCCAGACCGATTTGGGTCTTTACACCCAATATGCCTTGATACCCTTTGCAATCATCTCATTATAGATCTTCTGGGCTTCAAGCCTTTCATAGACCTTATCCGGGTCGCTCAGAGTAAGGTAGTGATCGCAGTCTTCGTTCGGACAGCCGGCCCTAACCCACTTGAACACCTTGGCTGCCCTGTGCACGGACGGCCGAATGTCCGACCAGAAAATCTCACTCTTACACTTTTGGCACTTGAAGTAGTACACAGCGTCTTTCTTTTCTTTGAGGTCATCCTGTTTGTCCATCCAAAACTCCTCTTTAAAGCGGGGGCGCATATCCATGAGAAGCATGAGTACAAAAAATAATACCACCTGTTTCTATGAAGGGCAATGTTGAAAGCCATTTGGAAAGGCTTTCTTGAAGAGAATCGCAAGTTATCTTAATTTCACGGATAGCTGTCCCCACCGGACCAGCCGCAATTTTTTAAGTCCCGGTTAAAGTATGAACGATCACCTGATACGTATATCTCGACTGCTGATTCATGACGGCAATGCCGGCCCAATCCAATCCATGGGCTACTTCCCTGCCGCAAAAAAGGGCATAGGATGAGTATTCCGTATTCGTCCCAGGCAAAAGGGAGAGGCCTGCATCGAGTAAAGGGCTCTCAAGTTGTGCACAAAACGATACTTTCTTCCAGGCAGGTATCTCATCGCCCTGCAATACAAGATCCCCGATCCTCAGACGGTCAAACGCCTGCCCGTCAACCTCGTTGAGCATGATGAGCCGGCCTTGCCCCTGAAGGGATTCATTATCAACCTTTATGATAAATCCTTGTGGTGTTGCCTCATACATCACCCTGCAATGTCCCATCTCATCCCCCGTAACGAGGGAACTATTCAAGGCAAACGATGAGAAAACCCTATCGCGTAACTTGAGCAGACGATTTTGGAAGGCTGGTATTTTCATGTACCAATTAACTATGCATTCCATGAACACACTTACCCACTCCGGAGCCCTTTTCCCTGCAATATGCCACGCAAGAATCAGGTTCATCGTGAATTCTATCTCAATTGCATGTCTTCCGATTGTATATACATTCACCAGGGATGGAAAATAGGTCCTGCTTCTGGTTTTCCATATCGGCAGACCCATCCCCGCCGATTCGCCCGCGCACAATCTCCCCCGACAGCAGAGGAATAGGCCCTTGGCCATGTCTTTTGTCTTGCCCAAATACACCGATGGGTCATGGATAAGAGAAAAACTCTCAGATATCCCCAGATGTAATTGCTCCATTGGAGAGATGTGTTTACTGGTGTTTGGATACTTGTCTGTCTGCAAATTTTGAATAGGTCTCTTCGATGCGACCATTGAGATATTCCTCATCAAACTCCGAACGGAAGATCAAACGGTTTTCATTCTCATAGCTCCAGTCGGCATCAGCCTGCAAGCCGCATACTTTATCAAAAAGTTTTGTGCCGGGCAGGGGAAACGGGGTAGTAAAAGAGATTTCATTTAAAGGCAGCTTTAAAGCCCAGGTGAGTGTGGCCTCAATGGTTTCATGGGTCTCACCGGGATAGCCCACCATGAAAAACCCTGCTGTTTCAATACCGCTCCGGGAGAAAAGATTAATCATGTGCTCTGCCGCCTTTGTTGTTGTATTCTTGTTCATGAGTCTGAGCACCTTATTGCTTCCTGATTCAAGTCCGAAAAAGACCTTGGAGCATCCGGAGCGCTTCATGAGCCTCACATCATCACGCGAGATGGGTTCTGTACGCGATAGGCAGGACCACTTCATCCGGATATCTTCCCTGATTAATCTCTTGCAGAAAGCCCTTACATGATCGAGATCTAGCGTGAAGCAGTCATCGGCTATCCAGAGCCCATCATACCCCAGCGATCTGATGTCATGGATCTCATCCATGATACTGTCCATGCCCCTGCGACGGAAGTACCTGCCAAAAATAGGTTTTGCACAGAAATCACAATTATGAGGGCAGCCATAGGTGGTCATGATGCTGGCAGGGGAAAAGCCCACTTTCTCTTTCCAGAACAACTGATAGCTCTTGTGGTCATAATCATGGCGGTCAATGATTGGTAACTTATTAAGGACTCCCTCATCTGTAGCTTGTGAAGGAGTTTGGAGTATCATGCCGGTTCGAAGGTCTTTCGTATACATGCCGGGATAGCGGTCATGATGTCTGAGCACGTCTGAAAGGGTTCCGGACTCAAGGTAATCTCTTAAGAATTGGGGAAATGAATGAACAGACTCACCCCGGAAAACAAGATCAAAGTCCCGGGTGAATTGCTCGGGTCTCAGTGTTGGCATAGGCCCCCCGCAAACGATAAGGGTATGGGGGGTTAATACACGTATCTTCCTTGCAAGTTCGAGTGCACTTCCGATCATGGTGAGCATAACATAGATGCCGACCACCTTCGGGCGTGCCCCGACCAGTTCAACAAGCGCTTCATCAATGTTACGGAAGGTGAGATCTATAACCGAGGTTTTAATACCATCATGCCTTAAAATCGCGCTTAGTTGCGCAATGCCAAGAGGATGAAAGAGCATGGCATTGCGTGTATGTTTGTATACATACGGATAGACCAGTATGATATCCGACATCTCCTTTATCCTTCACTCCTCAGTTACACGCTTAAGTTTAATATATAACAGACTAGACCAAAACGGCAACCATCAGACAGACCTCTGTTTGACCTATTGTCCGGGTATGAGTCATATGTAAAATGTCATTGACGAAATACACATCTTGTTTTAATTATACTAAATCAGTTCATATCGTATAAGGCGATGTTATGAAGTCTTGTAATGCGGATATCAAAGAGAGGATCATTCTAACTACCCGCGATTTTTTAAGAAGGCACGGTCTGAGAGGATGGAACATGGATTTGCTTGCCCAAGAGACCGGCCTTGCAAAAAATACACTCTATAAAATCATCGGTTCAAAAGAACAGTTATTGGAGCAGGTCATTATTTCAAAGATGCGCCAAGACCTCTTCCATATTGACCGGATCATTAATGAAGAAAAAGATTACGAAACAGCGGTAAACCGTATAATAGAAAAAGTTGTCGATCTTACCAGGAACAGCGTTGCCAATGTGATACCCAACATCTACTTCGAATATCCTTCCATGGAAAAAAAGATCAAGTCATCACAGAAGGAGCTTACGACAACCATTTCTCAATTTATCCAAAACGGAATGGATATGGGTCGCATAAGGGACGATCTGACCCCGGAATTTATTTTTGATCTCATCGAAGGTATCGTTATACATTATTTCCGCTCGGGTCTAACCGGGGCTGAATTTGAAAAGGCTTTCCAGTGTTCCATGGATTGTCTGATAAACGGTCTGAGAAAAAGAGAGCTGTAACAGCCTGATGGCTGTTGTACATTCCTGCACACGTTTTTGGCGTGCCGGATGATGAAAATGGTAATTTCTCAAAAGGGGGAGTATGGCCAACAAGAAAAAAGTATTCAAACGGATTATCGCAATAGGGGCTTTTGTTATTCTGGTTGGGATTCTGTGCTTCCACATCTTCTTCAACAAAGATAAAAATGCCGTCCCGCAAGGTTTTGTGAAGGCTAACGGCCGTCTTGAAGCCACCGAGGTCGATATAGCCACGAAATTGTCAGGCCGCCTGACAGAGGTCCTCGTGAAAGAGGGCGATTTTGTGGACAAGAACCAGATTGTAGCCAAGATGGATACAACAACGTTAGAGGCTCAACTCAGGCAGGCTGAGGCAGAGGTCGTGCGGGTAAAACAGGTCCGCCTGACAACATTATCAAAGGTTGAGGGAATACGCCTCAAGACCATTCTTGCCGGTAAGGAGTTGAAGCGGAGTAATAATCTCTTTGCGCAAGGCATCGCGACACAGCAGCAGTACGACCGTGATCTAACAGCCAAACAGAGTCTTGATGCAGAATACTCTGCATCACAATCTTCCGTGGCCGAAGCCGATGCCGCCATAGCTGCTGCAATAGCCCAGACGGAAAGGCTGAAAGCGGATATTAATGACTCAATGCTTAAGAGCCCCATCAAGGGGCCGGTCCTGACACGTCTCGCTGAGCCGGGTGAGGTCCTGCCCAACGGAGGTAAGGTCCTGACCATTGTAGACCCTACTGATGTTTACATGAATGTGTACCTGTCTGAATATGTTGCAGGGGAAATCCCCCTTGGCGCCGAGTCGAAGGTCCTGCTCGATTCCATACCTGATAAGCCCTTCCTGGCCAAGGTAGCTTATGTCTCGGAAAAGGCGCAGTTCACGCCCAAGGAAGTCGAGGCCACGGAGGAGCGCCAGAAGCTCGTCTTTAGGGTGACTGTCAGCCTCCAGGATTATAGTGATCCGCGTTTGAAACCAGGCATGCCTGGTGTTGCGTTCATCCGGTTGAATCAGTCTGCAAAATGGCCGGATCTCTTTAAATGAGAAGCCCCATGGAGAAAGGCAACACCATTGCACGTATTGAGGGTCTTCACCACCACTATGGTAAAAAGACAGCCCTTGATTCCATCAATATCGACATACCTGCCGGATGCCAGGTGGGCTTTATCGGACCCGATGGCGTGGGTAAATCCACACTGCTGGGTCTTATTTCCGGACAGAAAAAGATCCAGACCGGAGATGTCCATGTCCTGGGCGGCAATATGCGTTCCGGTATCCACCGCCACAATGTCTGCTCTGAAATAGCTTACATACCTCAGGGCCTGGGACAGAATCTCTATGCAACACTTTCGGTCTATGAAAATATTGATTTCTTCGGCCGCCTCTTCGGGTTCTCCCGCATGGAAAGAAAAGAGCGTATTGATCGGCTCCTTACAGCCACCAATCTTGCACCATTTTCCGATCGCCCAGCAGGCCAGCTCTCAGGCGGCATGAAGCAGAAATTGGGACTATGTTGTGCCCTTATCCACGACCCTGAAGTACTCATCATGGATGAACCGACTACGGGAGTGGATCCTTTATCAAGACGCCAGTTCTGGGAACTGGTTAAAGATATGGGCAACCATCATGCAGGGATGAGCATCCTCATTGCAACGGCATACATGGAAGAAGCCGAGCATCTGGACTGGCTGATCATGATGGAAGGCGGTCGGGTCCTTGCCTCCGGTACGCCGCAGGAGCTGATGGCAAAAACAGGAAAACCGACTATCGAGGACGCCTACATTGCCCTGTTGCCTGAAGAAATGCGCTATGGCCACCATACTTTTACGACCCCTCCAAGAAAAATATCAGATGATGGTTCTGCCATTGAGGCCCACAATCTCACCAAGCGATTCGGCGACTTTACTGCAGTCGACGATGTCTCTTTCACCATACCCAAGGGAGAGATCTTCGGTTTTGTCGGCTCGAACGGCTGCGGCAAGACCACGACCATGAAGATGCTAACCGGGCTTCTGCATCCAACACATGGAGAGGCCTATATCTTCGGCAGCTCTGTTGAAACCGGGAGCATAGAACTCAAAAAGCGTATCGGCTACATGTCACAGACTTTTTCGCTCTATGGCGAGCTGACGGTACGGCAGAACCTTGAGATGCACGCCCACCTCTTTGACCTGCCCTCTAAGGCCATTCCTTCCCGGGTTAAAGAAATGGCCGTGACTTTCGGCCTTACCGATGTCATGGACGATCAGACCGAGCGTCTGCCGTTGGGTATCCGCCAGCGCCTTTCCCTCGCTGTGGCCGCTATACATGAGCCTGAGATATTGATCCTTGATGAGCCGACCTCCGGTGTTGATCCCGTTGCCAGGGACCACTTCTGGGAGCTCCTCATACAGCTCTCCAGGGAACGTGGTGTTACCATCTTCGTGACCACCCATTACATGAATGAAGCTAATCGCTGTGATAGGGTCGCCCTCATGAGCATGGGGCGCGTCCTTGCCTGCGAATCGCCTGACGAGCTCATCTCAATGCGAGATTGCAAGACCCTTGAAGAGGCTTTTATCGCCTACATGAAAGAGGATATTGCCAAGAGCGGCGCCGCGAAAGAACTGGATGATGAAAGGCAGAGCATACCGTTCATGCTTACACCCGAGCGTGTCCACAAACATAGACGCTTCTTCGATATTCACCGTCTGGCTGCCCTTGCACGGAGGGAGTCATTGGAACTTTTCCGGGACCCTGTCAGGCTCATCACTTCTTTCATTGTGTCTCCATTCCTTCTGATTGTCTTCGGGTTCGGCATCTCAACCGATATCGAGAAGATCAATTTCAGCATCCTCGATTATGATCAGAAATTGTGGAGCCGTGACTATCTGGAATACTTTTCCGGCTCCCGCTACTTTGACGAAAAACCGCCCATACACTCACCATCCGAGATCGAGGAGGGTTTTAAGAAGGGTGATTTCAAGATGGTCATCGAGATCCCGCCCGGCTTCGAAAAGGATATCAAGCGTGGCGAAAGCCCCTCGGTGGGTGTCTGGATAGACGGTACCATGCCTTTCAGGGCTGAGACGACAAAAAACTATGTGGATGCAGTTCACTTATCTTATCTTATGGATCTAGCCGCCCTGTCTCCTGCACCCCTAGGACGTTCAAACACTCATGTCCAGCCCCGCTACTGGTATAACCCCCTGGTGCGGAGTCGCTTTTCCATTGTTCCCGGATTGCTGGCCGTGGTGCTTATGCTGGTTCCCTCCATGCTCACTGCAATAGGTGTGGTGAGAGAAAAAGAGCTTGGCTCCATCACAAACTTCTATTCCAGCCCCATGACCAGGCTAGAGTTTCTCTGGGGTAAGCAGATCCCTTATATTGTCATAACCGCCATCACCTTCCTGATCCTTATCGGTGTGGTCAGGTTCCTCTTCGACATCCCCTTCAAGGGCAGCGGACCGGCCCTTGTTGTCGGGGCGATGCTCTATATCATTACGAGTACCGGCATCGGGCTGTTGATATCCACCTTTACCCAGACCCAGATCGCCTCCCTTGTGGCCGCCTTTGTCATTACCCTTGTACCCTCTTTCGATTTCTCGGGTCTTACCACACCGGCATCAACACTTATCGGGGGCGCCAAGTTCATGTCATGGATCTTCCCTGCCCGCTATTTCCTGAACATCAGTGTCGGGACCTTCACCAAGGGCATAGGTTTTCCGGAACTTGTATGGAATTTTGTCTTCCTTGTCATGATCTACACTACTATACAGACCATGACGGTCTTCCTACTGAAAAAACAGGACAAATAGCATGATAAGAAACCTCCGGCACATCTATCGGCTCGGGTTGAAGGAACTCATCAGCTTCCGCTATGATTATGTATTGGTGGTCCTGGTCATCTATTCCTTCACTGTCATGGTCATTGTCCCCTCCAAGGGTACAGGCCTTCAGGTACGTGACTCTTCGGTAGCATACGTGGATGAAGATCAGTCTCCCCTTTCGTTTCGAATCATCGATGCCATTCAGAAACCCTTTTTCAAAAAGCCCCATGCCATCTCGTTTGATGAGATCAACCGTGTCATGGACAGGGGTGAATATATCTTTGTCATCCACATCCCATCGGGATTCCAGAAGAATGTGCTTGCCGGGAAGTCTCCCGAGGTCAGCATAGATGTCGATGCCACGGCAATCGGACATGCCAAGCTCGGCGCGACATACCTGACAAGGATCATAAACGACGAAATAAACACTTTCGTGCTGAGGTCCCAGAAGCTCCCCAACCTGCCCTTTCAGCTGACCACCCGCGTGCTGTACAACCAGAATCGTGAAAGCTCCTGGTTCATGAGCGTCGTATTCCTCACTCACATGATAACACTCTTATCCATAATCCTGCCTGCTGCGGCCCTCATAAAGGAAAAGGAACGCGGCACGGTGGAACATTTGCTTGTCATGCCCCTTGTCCCGGTAGAAATTACCATCGCCAAGGTCTGGGCCAACAGCTTTATCGTGGTAGTGGGGGCCATGTTTTCGCTCTTATTTTCCGTGAAGTGGGTCATCGGTGCCCCCATCCATGGCTCGACCTTCCTCTTCTTTCTCGGGACGATTGTTTTTCTCTATGCAACAACCGAGTTGGGTGTATTCCTTGCCACTATCGCCAAGAACCAGCCCCAGGCAGGTCTTCTGAGCATGCCTATCATCGTGCCTATCTCCATGCTGAATGGCGGGACAACACCTTTAGAATCCATGCCCAGGTTCCTCCAGATCGCCATGCAATTTGCCCCGACCACCCATTATATGGAATTCTGTGCGCGGGTCCTGTTCAGAGATGCGGGAATCAGCGTGGTCTGGCCTCAACTTGCAGCCATGGCTGCCATCGGGACCGTGCTCTTCATCGGTGCCATGATCCGCTTCCGGGCGACCTTCCGGTAAGGATAAAAGATACAAATGTGATGGTGCGTAACGCTTGGCCCATCCATCCTGAAACGGATGATTACAGCCTCCCTTCCTGTTTAAGTTTGGCTATGATCTGCTGAATGGCAGGCATTGCCGCCGCAGCTGCCTTCTCGCCTTCAAGAATGGCCTTGTGCCTCTTTTCCATTTCTGTCGATCCAATATTCTTCACATCAGGGCGGATCACGACATCCGCTTTTTTCAACTGATATTCGCTGATCTTTGCGTACATGATGTCGACCGACTTAAGCATTGTGTCCAAAGTACCCTGTGGCACCACCCCGGCAATACCGCCGGAGATGTCCACAGCAATAACCACATCTGCTCCATAGCGTCTGGCCACATCCACTGCCACTGGGCTGACTACGCCTCCATCCACATACGTGTTTGTGCCGATCTTCACCGGCTGAAATACTCCTGGTACGGCGCAGCTTGCATGAACCGCCTTTCCTGTATTACCTGCGGTAAAGACCACCTCTTCCCCTGTGGCCACGTTGGTTGCCACGGCATAATAACGGATCTTCAGCTTTTCTATGGGGACGTTCTTTACGGCCTTGTTTATGAAATCCTCAAGCTTTTCCCCTTTGATAAAACCATTATCCGGAATGATCCTATAATCGATAACATCACTCTTCTCGATCGTCATGGCCAGATCCTGGAGGTCATATGCATTTATTCCTGATGCGTACAGGCTGCCTACCAGGCTGCCTGCACTCGTGCCCACCACCATGTGGATGGGGATTTTATACATTTCTAGCACCTTCAATACCCCGACATGGGCAAAGCCCTTCGATGCACCGGCCCCAAGGACTACGGCAATCTTGGCCGGCTTCGGAGGTGGAGCGATCTGTTTGGGAATTTCTTTTGGCGCACAGGAAAGAACAGTCAGCATGACAAAAGTCATCAGGAAAAAAACAAACTGTCTTCTGATCATCGGTGAAAACCCCTTTCGTACCTTATTATTGTTCACAGGCTTATCCTCTGGATGAACTTTATCAGGGTTATTACCTATAGGCAGGGTAAAGGTCAATAGATCTAACCGTAATGAATTTGTATAAATATAATATGGATATATTTGCCGTTAATGTGTAATAAATTTCTCTCTCTATTTCTTGTAATCCTAAGCTATATTGATCAATAATTCATTTCACCAATAAATTAGGCCTGTTGGAATAATCCTCCTTTTTACAATTTATGGCACGCAGGGTGAATAGATAATAATATAATTATTGCTTATTGTTTGAACTGGAGAGTGGTATGACAGCATCACGAAAAGATACAGTATCCCGCAACATCCCTTCGGTATCCGAAGCCGTCCTCCCACATCCCGGTCCTGTCGCCCTTCCCCAAGGATTACCCGATACCGGGATAAACACCCGCCTCCAAGACTTAATATCTTTGATAGAAAACCGGATTCTTCATTTACAAGCTAAAACGAGACTCAGAGAACCCATGAGCGGTCTCACACACTGCCTTGGTGCAGTACTCGCAGCTGTTGGGCTTGTCGCCCTTGTCTTGGAAACTACGGAACCTTTCAGACCATGGCACTTGGTAACATATTCGATCTTCGGCATATCCATGATCCTTCTCTATGTGGTCAGTACACTGTTCCACTGGCTCCCTCTTTCTGCAAAAAAGATCCTGCAACTCAGAAAACTCGACCACATTATGATATTTGTCTTCATAGCAGCCACCTACACCCCATTTTGCCTCATACCCTTCAGGGGCCCTTTCGGGTGGAGTGTATTCGCATGCATCTGGGTGATAGCCGCCCTTGGTACGATTTTCAAGTTATACTGGATTAAAGTGCCCAAAAAGATCTGTCTTTCAATATATTTTTTTGCAGGCTTCTTCTCTCTTGTCGCTACAGGCCACATCCTCAGAACGCTTCAGCCCTGGGCCATCTTCTGGCTTGTTGTAGGCGGCCTTTCGTACACCATAGGTGCAATTTTCTATGCATTGGAAAAATCGGATGACACGCCCCCGTTCTTCGGATACCATGAGATTTTCCACATCTTTGTCATGCTCGGAAGCAGCGCACACTTCTGGCTGATATACCGGTATCTCATCAAATTTAACTGAATTACTTTCTCTTTTCCGACTTGTTATTTAAATATCTCAGTAAAAAAGACTTTCATATGCTCCCAGGATCGCTTATCGGCCTTCGCATTATATGCTGCACCACGAGAAGGATCTGACCCGGAATCAGGGTTTGTGAAGCTGTGAACCGCCCCTCCGTAACTGACCATCTGCCAGTCGACTTTTGACTTTCGCATCTCTTCCTGAAATGCAATGACCTGGGGAACAGGTACATTCGGGTCATCTGCCCCATGGAGCACAAGCACCTTTGCCTTTATGTTCTTGGCATCATCAGGGTTAGGCGTATCGAGCCCCCCATGAAAGCTTATTACACCGGCTATCTCTGCCCCGCTTCTGGCGAGCTCCAGCACTGTTGTACCCCCGAAGCAGTAACCTATTGCGGCAATTCTCAGTTTATCCGTTAGAGGGTGATCCCGTAACACCTTTAATCCTGCATTCACCCGATCGCGTAAAAGCTTGCGGTCACCATCCCTGAATTTTCCTGCAAAGGCCCTTGCCTCATTCGGGTCTTTGGTCATGAAACCTTTTCCATACATATCCACGGCAAATGCGATGTAACCATCAGAAGCCAACTGCTCAGCGCGTTTCTTAATATAGCCGTTGAGGCCCCACCATTCATGGACGACCAGGACCCCTGGTCTGGGTCCCTTAACAGAGTCATCATAAGCCAGGTAACCGATAAGCTCCACATCCCCATGTTTGTAAGGGACAATCTCTGTCCTTACTGCTGCCCAAGACGGAGAGCCCAACGTCAACATTGATATGAAGGCGCAGCAAAAACCGATTAGGAGGATTTTATTCATGTCTGTCTCCTTTCAATTTTCATCGTTCTCTCAGTAATACCGTGATAATGCCTGTATTCAGGTCACGCATCATTATATTCACACCTATTAATTACTTTATGAATTTCTCAAAGCAAGACTTGCCCCCACTATTCAACACAGGTCTTCTCTTGCACAAGTTCGTTGAGCTGGAAATGGGATTTTAATTTAGAAAAAATGTTAAATCAGGTATGTTTTTCCCTCGATTATCAATAAGGAGCAAGTGAACCTACAAGGAGAATACAGAACGTGCCTATGATAAAAGGAAGTGACATACGGCAAGCCGACCACCCTATTGACAAACTTTTCCTCGACCGCTGGTCGCCACGTGCTATGTCGGGTGAAGAGATCCCTGATGTGGAACTCATGGTGTTATTTGAAGCCGCACGATGGGCGCCGTCTTCGAACAACAACCAGCCGTGGCGCATCCTTTATGCAAGACGGAACACCAAATACTGGCCGCTTTTTTTCAACCTGCTCACTGAGTCCAACCAAGTCTGGGCTCGAAACGCAGCTGCACTACTGGTTTTCATCTCCAAGACAACTTTCGACCATAATAACCAGCCGTCAATCACCCATTCCTATGATACCGGTGCTGCATGGGAGAACCTTGCACTTCAGGGTATACTCAAAGGCTACGTCGTGCACGGCATGCAAGGATTCGATTATGAACTGGCGCGGACCGTATTGAATATTCCGGGAGAGTTCAATGTCGAGGCGATGGCGGCAATAGGCAAACCCGGGAACTTGGAAGACCTACCGGAAACGCTTAAGAAACGCGAATCCCCAAGCAATAGACGTATGCTCTCGGAGACGATCTGTGAAGGACCGTTGCACATCTAATCACTGTTTAGGCTTGTCACGGACAATATACAGGTGCATTGATGCAAGGGCGATCACGGCAAATAATTGCACAAATAGCGATCTTATATCTACTGATGCAACTATCCTGCCTTGAAAGCTAGGCGGGCTATACAGGAAATGATAACCTTCATATATAACAATTCCCGGGGCATACACGACATGAAACGGTGGGAACAGTATCATTATCAGTATAAATACAACAACTACAATAAGTACTCTCATTTGTCTTTTATTCACACATTATCAATAAGGCTCTATAAAATCGTTTGCAAGATTTGTATAAAAAAATGATTTGATAAAATTTAAAAAAAACAACTCCCGGATAATATTTATAACCCTCTCTTGGTCCTGCACCAGGATTGGGTATTGTCATGCAATATTGGCTTGTACTAGATGACTTGACATGACACCCATAGAACTCCTTGCGCCGGCCAAAGATCTTGAATACGGCAGGGCCGCCATAGATCACGGTGCGGATGCAGTCTATATCGGTGGTCCATCCTTCGGCGCCCGTGCTGCAGCCGGTAATCCCATGAGAGACATCGAAAGGCTTTCCCGATATGCCCATCTCTACAGGGCCAAAGCATACCTAACACTTAATACCATCCTCTTCGATAATGAATTAAAAGCCGCCCAGACACTTGCCCGACAGGCCTGGGAGGCCGGAGTAGATGCGCTGATTATCCAGGACATGGGCCTGCTCGAGCTCGATCTGCCGCCCCTGCCGCTTATAGCCAGCACACAGATGCACAACGCCGATGCCGCCCATATCCGTTTTCTGGAACAGATCGGGTTCCATCGTGTCATCCTTGCACGAGAGCTCTCCCTGCATCAGATCGATGAAATCCGGAGGAATACTAACATCGAACTAGAGGCCTTCGTGCATGGTGCCCTTTGCGTGAGCTACAGCGGCCGCTGCTACTTGAGTGCCGCCCTGGGCGGTCGGAGCGCCAACAGAGGGGCTTGCGGCCAGCCCTGCCGGCTTCCATGGACCCTTATTGATGGTCAAGGGCGAGTGCTTGAACATAACCGCCATCTCCTGAGTCTCAAGGATATGGATCGCAGTGATTATCTGTCCGATCTAATCGCCTCGGGCATCACCGCCTTTAAGATCGAAGGCCGGCTAAAAGACATCGCCTATGTCAAGAACGTCACTGCCTTTTACCGCACCCGGATCGATACAATTCTTAATACCCGGGCCGATCTACAACGCGCCTCCAGCGGCTGTACCGAGATTTTCTTCACCCCCAACCCCTGTAAAACATTTCATCGTGGCGCCACCAACTATCTTCTCAATGGTGATACCCACGGCATCTGGTCGCCTGATACGCCCAAGTCTATTGGTGAGGAAATCGGAACGGTCACAGAATGCGGTCCGAACTGGTTCGAACTGGCCGGAGGAGCCGATGCCATTCACCCGGGAGATGGTTTGTGCTTTCTTGACGAGAAGAAAGAACTCCAGGGCCTGCAGGTGGTCAAGGTGATCGGCAAACATGTCAAGGTACATCTGTCGTTAAATGGACTCAGGCCCGGCATGATAATCTTCCGCAACCATGACCATCAATTTCTCAAGCAGCTTGAAAGTCTTACCGCTGTGCGCAGGATTGCCCTGTATCTCACTTTTCGTCAGACCCAGAATGGCTTTGAGCTTGAGGGCATTGATGAAGACGGCATACAGGAATCCATCACCCTCCCTATCGCCAAGGAACCGGCTGAAAAACCCGAAGCTGCTATGGATACCATAAAAAAACAACTTTCCAAGCTGGCCAGCAGCATGTTTTACCTTGCATCCCTGAAGATGGAGACCAAGCCCTATTTCCTACGCACATCCGAGCTTAACAGGTTACGCCGCGAACTCATCGCCAAACTGGAAACTACCCGTGCTCAAACCTATAAGCGGCTCACACGCCGGTCAATGTCGCACTCCAAGGTCCGATACCCTGTGATAGAGCTTGACTACAGCTATAACATCAGCAATGGGGCCGCACGCGAGTTCTACCGGAAGCATGGCGTATCCGCCATTGAACCTGCCTTTGAGTTGCAAGGGCCTGTGCCCGGGACCGTCATCATGACCACCAAACACTGCGTGCGCCGCTGCCTGTCAGCATGTCTCCGAGCGAAAACCCCTGCGCGTCTTGCTGAGCCCCTCTTTATCGAAAACTCTCATCGCCGCTTCAGGCTTGCCTTTGATTGCACCCACTGCCGCATGCTCGTGGTTATGGAATAGAACAGAATTCCAAAAAAAACACAGGAATGATAATTATATCACCCGTGTTTTTCTTGTAGTCGTGAATTCTTTTATTTGACGTTTTTCCCCTTACATAGAAAGAACAGCCCTGATAGAGAATACAGGAAAGGTCTTCTTACAAGGGAAATCATGATAGACGGATCTCGGAATGGGTTAAAGCCTGCAGGAGGAAAGGTCAAGCAGACTTTTTTTACGGTTGTGGAGCCCGCCGAGCTCATGAACTATCTGCTCGATCAGATGCCTGATAAAAGCCGTAAGACGATCAAGTCTCTCCTGGCACATCATCAGGTATCTGTGGACTATAGAGTAACGACTCAGTTCAATCATCGGCTTAAGCCGGGCCAGCAGGTAGTAATAAACTGGTCAAAGGTGCTGCAGGAAAGCCCCCACAGAGGGATGAAGATACTCTATGAGGACCCTTATTTAATAGTAATTGAAAAGCCTCCCGGGTTGCTTTCCATTGCCACGGAGAAAGAAAATGAACGGACCGCTTTTAGGATATTGAGTGACCAGTTAAAAAAGACAAACCCTAAGGGCCGCATCTTCGTGGTTCATCGTCTTGATCGAGAGGCTTCAGGAATAATGATGTTCGCAAAGGACAAAGAAACACAACAACTGCTGCAACATGCCTGGGATGAAGATGTCATTGAACGAAGTTATGTTGTGGTTGTAGAGGGACTTATACCACAGGAGCACGGTACTATCACCTCATGGCTGAAGGAAAACAAGGCCCTTGTCGTGTACTCCAGCCCTACTCCCGGAGACGGCAAGAAAGCTATAACCCATTACCGGGTGATCAAAAAAAATATTATCTGTTCGCTGCTGGAGGTGAAACTTCAAACAGGACGTAAGAACCAGATCCGTATCCATATGAAAGACCTTGGCCACAGCATAATAGGTGACAAGAAATATGGCGGCAGGGAAAACCCGATGAAACGTCTCGGCCTTCATGCCCGGGTCCTTGCATTCCGGCATCCGATGACCGGCAAAGAACTGCGTTTTGAAACACCGATACCCAAGGTCTTTTTACGTCTATTCACCGGGGGGATGGCTGATAAAAATCATACCGAGAGGGATTAAACCATGGCAAAAGTAATGATCCATCCTGCAACTTATGAGAATGTACACCAGGCTGTAGACAGATCTTTTGAGCTCTTCCCCTTAGAGTTACACGGGAAGAAGGTTATGATAAAACCCAATGTGCTTCGGGCTTCATTGCCGCAAGAAGGTATCGCCACCAACCCTGCGGTGCTTCGGGCCGTAGTGGAAAAGGTAGAGGCCATGCGGCCCGGTGAAATCGTTGTGGGTGACAACCCTGGCCTGTTCAATTATGGGGCAAACGAGGAAAGTTTTCAAAAGACCGGCCTCATGGAAGCAGCCAAAGGCTATTATCTAAACATCGGGAACGATTCAAAGAAGGTCGAGTTCAATCTCGCATTCGCCCCCATAGTAAGCATCTCTCAGGCTGTGCTGGATGCCGATATCATCATCAGCCTGCCGAAATTCAAGACCCATGGGCTAACCGTCATGACAGGATGCATCAAAAATAACTATGGCTTTCTACCGGGTGCCCAGAAGGCTATGCTGCACAAGGCAGCAGGTAATGCAGAACGGTTTCATGAAATGCTCGTCGACGTGTTCCGCTTAAGGGTACCGGATCTGTTCATCGTCGATGCCGTAGTCGGTATGGAAGGCAATGGCCCGGCTTCCCCCGACCTTAGGGACATCGGCCAGATCCTGGCCTCTGACAACGCCGTGGCCCTCGATGCCATCATAGCAACGATGATGGGATGCGAACCGAGCAGGCTGCGATTCTTACGGAAGGCTCAAGAGGTGGGCCTCGGAGAATACGAGCTCAGTACCATAGAAGTGATCGGTGAGTTGTTGCGACTAAACGATTTCAAGCTCCCCTCCTTTGGCGGAGAAGTGATTCTCCATAATGAAGCGATGCAGGCTTTGATCCATACTCGAATGATCATGCGGCCGCAGGCTGATCCCGAATTGTGCACGGGGTGCGGCACCTGCATGGACCAGTGCCCCGTATCAGCATTGTCCATGGATAAGAACATCCCGCAGGTAAACGTCCATTCGTGTATCTCCTGTTTCTGCTGCCAGGAAATCTGTCCTGAAAAGGCCATTACCTTAAGATGATTCTGACCGCGGATACCATCGATATTGACGATAAAGGGTAATATGTCGTAGATCTCAAAAACTCATGGAAAACCGGCGTGCACAAAAGATTGCCATAACGGGTAAAGGCGGGGTCGGAAAATCCACTATTACCGCCGCCCTGGCACTCTTAACCGCACAAAAGGGGAACAAGGTCCTGGCCATAGATGCAGATCCTGATGCCAATCTGGCTTCAGCACTGGGTATACCGATCGAATCACAAAAGCACATCGTCACGATTGCCAAGCACAAGAGGCTCATCGAAGAGCGGACCGGGGCCAAGGTTCAACAATATGGTCAGATATTCAAGCTCAACCCCGAGGTTGCTGATATTGCCGATACCTATGCCTATCATCACCGGGGCATTGATCTTGTGGTATTGGGGGCCATACAATCGGGCGGTTCCGGGTGTGCCTGCCCGGAGAATGTGCTCCTGCAGGCACTTGTACAGGATCTGGTCCTTCACCGGGGCGAGATTCTGTTTCTGGACATGGAGCCTGGCATCGAACATCTCGGACGTGCTACGGCAAGAGGCGTCACTTCCTTCATCGTGGTCGTTGAACCGGGCACCCGTTCCATTGAATCGTATAAACGTATTGCTGTCATGGCATCCGATATCGGCATCAGGAATATCAAGGTCATTGCCAATAAGATCAGGTCCCTCTCTGATGAAGATCTGATCAGACGCGAACTGGATGCAACTGAAATAATCGGCTATATCCCTTACTCTGAAGCCATTCTCGGCAACGATCGCGACGGGAAGTCGGCAATTGACAATCTTGATGATAATCTGCTAGGTCTCTTTGCTGATATTGTCAAGAAATTACTGTAGAAAACAAACTTCTAAAGAAGACCATAAGGAGCAGAAAATACTGGATTCCCGCTTCCGTCCAGCCTTCGCAGCCATATAAATTGCTTCGGCGGAGTTGGCCGGGAATGACACATATAAAGACATGGCAATCAAAACAAAATGCATAGCAACAGCCATTGGAAGCTTTCCCCATAGCGATCCGGGAAAGGCCCTGGATATTGTCTTCAATACATTACCGGACGCTCCGCTATGGCCCCAGCTGCCCAAGCGCTCACTCAATGAGCAGATGGAGATACAGTTTTCCGAAGGCATGCCCAAAGCGGTTATTGATCGTGAAAAGGGCCGCTTGTATTTTGATACATCGGGAGATTACTCCGAAGAATTTGCCGCCTTCTACGAATCCTATATGGCCGCCCTCGATCCGGACGAGGGGAACCGAGACTGCTCGGCTATGGCGATCAGCCCTGATTTTGCGAAGGGTCTTTACGGATTTGAAGACCTACTGAAGACAAAAGGGGCGAAATATCCCTTTGTAAAGGTCCAGAACACGGGTCCCTGCTCCTTTGCATTGACCGTTGTGGATGAAAACAAGCGGGCGATCTTTTATAACGAAGAGTTCCGCGATGTCATCGTCAAGGCGCTGGCCATGAAATGCTGCTGGCAGATACAGAAGTTCCGACCCTATGCGGACAAGCTCATCTGCTTCATCGATGAACCCATCCTCTCTGCCTTCGGTTCCTCCACCTACATCTCGGTAAAACGCGAGGAAGTGGTTGCTCTCATAGACGAGCTGGTCCAGGCCATCCATGCCGAGAATGCCATTGCCGGTGTGCATTGCTGCGGGAACACAGACTGGACCATACTCATCGATGCAGGTGTCGATTTGATCAATTTCGATGCATTCGGATACGGGGAATCCATTGCCTTGTATCCCGACGCGCTCAGCAGGTTTATCGCTCATGGAGGGCTGATTGCATGGGGGATAGTCCCGACCTCACCTGCCATTCGTGAGCAGGATGTGGATTCACTGATGAACCGCTTCATCCACACTATCGATAACCTCTGTACAAAGGCGCATATTGAAAAGCACCAGGTCCTGGATCAATCCCTCATCACCCCTTCCTGCGGCACCGGATCTCTTTTAGTGAGCGATAGTGAATTGGTTTTCGGCATGTTGAGAGATCTTTCCCTGCATGCCCATGGCGTACTTCAGCTCTAAAGGTATGCACCGCCTTGGCTAACAGGTACACCATAGCAATCACCGGCAAGGGCGGGACGGGCAAGACTACCATTGCAGCAGCCATCATCACCTGCCTTATCAATAAGGGTCATCGCCCTGTGCTCGCCGTAGACGCCGACCCCAACGCCTGCCTCGATCAGGCGCTCGGCGTGGAAGTAAAAAAGACCGTGGGGCAGATCCGGGAAGAGAGCCGGGAATCAAGCACTGGTCAGTCAAGCGGCATATCCAAGCGGGAACTGGTTGAAGTCAGGATCGCTGAGAGCCTGGTGGAAGCGGACGACTTCGACCTCATCGCCATGGGCAGGCCCGAAGGCCCCGGATGTTACTGCTATGCCAACAACCTCTTCAGCGATGTCATCAAGGAGCTATCCGCGCATTATCCCTTCATTGTCATCGATAATGAAGCCGGGCTTGAAAACCTTTCCCGGCGTCTCTATCAGAAGATTGACCTTATGATCATTGTCGGCGACCCTTCAAAGCGGGGGATCCTGACCATAAAGCGGCTCTATGACCTTGCCTTGGAAATGGGCATTGTATACGAGCGCCTCGCAGTTGTGGTAAACCTCGCAAGAGACGGGGCCATACCGGAGGGTGCAGCTGCCTTGATGAAAGAGATCGGGGCTGATTATCGGCTCGTGCTGCCGTTCGACACTGAGTTGGCGATTGCAGGCGAGACAGGCAGGAGCATGAAGACCCTGAGTGCATCCAATCCGATAATGGCTGCGATTTCCGGCTTTATCGAACAGTTATCCTTTGCAGGGGAGAAGGTCCATGGATAGCACCAGAAAATCGGCTGAAGAAAGGGCCTGCGATCCGGCATCAATTGAGACCATACGAAAGGCCGAGCTTGAATGCATTGGCTTGAGTTTTTTCCGCATAGATCAGCAGAAGAACCAGTGCACCTACGGCACCAAGGGCCTGTGCTGCCGGATATGCCACATGGGCCCGTGCAGGATCACTGCAAAGGCTCCTCTCGGCGTATGCGGGGCGGATGCAGACACCATCGCAGCCCGCAATTTCCTGCGCGAGGTGGCAGGAGGTGCTGCGGCCCACTCGGACCATGGCAGGCACCTCGTTTTGCTCCTGAAAAAGATCGCTTTGGGAATGGGCGGAGGCTACACCATCAAGGATGAAGCAGCCTTAAAAAATATCGCAAAGCTTTATGGGCTTAATGACCAGGGGCTTTCTATCCCTGAGCTGGCAGCCAGGCTTGCAGAACTCATGATCGGCGAATACACCTCCCAGGAAGACAAGCTCAAGACCCTGAAGCTCTCCCCTCTGAATCGCCAGGGGCTCTGGCAGAAAAGGGATGTGGAGCCGCAAGGGATCGATCGTATGGTTGTTGAGGCCATGCACCGTACGCACATGGGTGTGGATCACGATTACCGGAGCATCCTCATGCATGCCTTCCGTCTGGCCCTGGCAGATGGCTGGGGTGGCTCCCGCATCGCCTCCATGGTGTCCGATATACTCTTCGGCACACCGACACCTGTCCGCAGCAGTGCAAACCTGGGTATCTTAGGAGAGCACACGGTGAATGTCCTTGTCCATGGCCATGAGCCTGCCCTTTCCGAGATGCTCGCTGCAGCATCCGTTGACCCTGAGATAAAGGCATACGCGAAACTCTCTGGGGCTGATGGCATAACGCTCGCCGGGATATGCTGCACAGCCAACGAGATCCTGATGCGTCACGGCATCCCGCTTGCGGGCAATTTCCTGCAGCAGGAGCTGGCCATTGTCACCGGTGCGGTGGAGATGATGCTCATCGACGTGCAGTGCTGCATGCCTTCCCTGCCGGATGTGGCAAAAGCGTACCATACACAAATCGTCTCCACCAGCCATATGGCTCATACCATCGGTGCCACGGAAGCAGATTTCAATACCGAACATGCCTATGAGACTGCAAAAGATCTCCTGAAGCGCGCCATAGACAACTATAAGAACCGGGACCCCCAGAAGGTGGCGATACCCAAACATTCCAAGCCGCTTATTGCCGGGTTCAGTGTGGAGAGCATCAAGTACATGCTGGGCGGCACCTTCCGTGCCTCTTTCAGGCCGCTCAACGATGCCATCATCCAGGGCCGCATAAAGGGTGTGGTAGGCATTGTCGGATGCAACAACCCCAAGACAAAGCTCGATTCCTACATAAACACGCTCACCAAAGAGCTGCTCAAGGAAAACATCCTGGTCCTGAAGACAGGGTGCGCAGCCATTGCCTCTGCCAAGGAGGGCAACCTGATCCCTGAAGCGGCCTTCGAGTTCGCAGGTGACGGTTTGCGGGAGGTCTGCGAGGCCGTGGGCATGCCTCCGGTACTGCATATGGGAAGCTGTGTGGATAACTCCCGGTTATTAGAGGCAGCCACTGAGATCGTTGCAGAAGGCGGCCTTGGGGACGACCTGTCCGATGTCCCGGTGGTCGGTGTTGCGCCTGAGTGGATGAGTGAAAAGGCCATCGCCATCGGCTGCTACTTCGTTGCCTCGGGCATCGATGTCATCCTGGGTAATCCCTTCTATATCTCGGGCTCCAAGAATGTGAGCAACTTCCTCAACCAGGAGGCAAAGCAGCTCTTCGGTGCATCGTTCCATGTCCACGAAGACCCCCATGAAGCAGTGGTAGCCATACTTAAGATCATCAATGAGCGGCGTGATAAACTGGGCATCAACAAAAAGGCCGAGCGGAAGCTTATGGACATGAAGGACAGGAGGGAACTGGGTGTCTAAGCTCATCTGCTCGAGCGCCATCCAGGGAGCTATTGATTGGGTTGCGCGCGCCGAGGCAAAGCTCGATGAGGCCATCAAGCTAAAGGGCCTACAGTGCGCAGTAGCCTTCCCTGAGACGGCCTATCATCTCCCAATAATCTATTCCTTTACCGGCCGGAAGGCTGAAACACTCGCCGATCTGCGTCTTGTGCTTACTCGGGCCAGAGGCCTGCTGAGTGCACTGCCGTCTGAAAAGGTCTGGCTGCCCTATCTCGGCAATACCCTGGATGCAGGCGTGGCGACATTATTTGCATGTGAAATCATCGAGGCATGCAAGTATCTTATCGGCCCGGATCCGGTGGACGGCATATGGCTAGGCGCTGCCAGCGACGTCATCATGCGCGAGCGGGGCATCGAATTCGTGGACGGCACAGCCCCCGGATTTGCCGCCATCACCGGTGCAGCCCCCACCAACGAGATCGCAGTCAAGATTGCCCGCGAACTGCAGGAAAAGAATATCTATGTGTTCATGGCCGGCGCCACCCACGGGAAGCAGTTTGCCGAGCAGCTTGCCGAGGAAGGGGTCCAGATGGGCTGGGAGACCAGGCTTGTGCCGTTCGGCAAGGATGTGTCAGCCCTCATCTATGCCCTGGGCTTTGCCAACCGCTCCGCCCTGTCCTTCGGGAATGTGAAGCCTGGTGATTTCCATGCCAACCTGAAATACAACAAGGATCGCATCTTCGCCTTTGTGCTCGCCTTCGGCGAAGTGGATGCCGAGAAGTATGCCGCAGCAGCCGGGGCCTTGAATTACGGCTTTCCGGTCATTGCCGACACCGCGATCCCGCAGATCCTGCCCACAGGCATATGCACCTATGAACATGTCGTTTCTTCCGTGCCGTATGAGAGCATGGTCGATAAGGCCCTTGAGGTCAGGGGCTGCAAGGTCAAGATAACCAAGGTCCCCATCCCGGTTCCTTATGGACCCGCGTTCGAGGGCGAGCGCATCCGCAAGCAGGATACGCAGGTGGAGTTCGGGGGTAATATCACCCCGGCCTTCGAGTTCGTGACCATGGTGGGCATGGATGAGATCGAAGACGGCGCCATCGAAATCATCGGACCCGATGTGGACCAGGTCCCTCAGGGTTCGGCGCTGCCGCTTGCCATCTGGGTCGAGGTGGCAGGCAGGAAGATGCAGACCGACTTTGAGGCCATTTTAGAGCGGCAGATCCACCATCTCATTAACAGCGCCGAGGGCATCTGGCACATGGGCCAGCGTGATATCGTCTGGACCCGCATCTCCACAAGCGGTTTTGAAAAGGGACTGCGCCTCAGGCACTACGGAGAGATCATCCATGCAAAGTTCCTGTCCAACTATCCTGCCATTGTCGACAAGGTAAAGGTGACCCTCATCACCGAAAAAGATGAGGTTGAAAAACGGCAGGAAATTGCACGGAACACCTATATTGAACGCAACCGCCGACTCGAATCCATGACCGATGAGAACGTGGATATCTTCTATTCATGCCTGCTGTGCCAGTCCTTTGCACCCAATCATGTTTGTGTGGTCACACCCGAACGTTTAGGCCTGTGCGGGGCGTACAACTGGCTCGATGCACGGGCAGCCTATGAGATCGATGAGACGGGCCCCAACCAGCCCGTGAAAAAAGGCGAGTGCACAGACCCGGTCAAGGGTGTGTGGAAGGGCGTGGATGACTATGTGTATCTCTCATCACACAAGACAATTCCCTCCGTTTGCACCTACTCCATCATGGACCGGCCCATGACCAGCTGCGGATGTTTCGAGGTCATATGCGCCTATGTCCCGGAATGCAACGGGATCATGGCTGTAAACCGCGAATACACCGGTGACACCCCGGCGGGCATGACCTTTTCCACACTTGCCGGCAGCGTTGGCGGTGGCCAGCAGACCCCGGGCTTCATGGGCTGCGGAAAGGTATTCCTCACCTCGCGCAAATTCCTCTTTGCCGAAGGGGGCCACAAGCGCTTGATCTGGATGACAAAGGGATTGAAGAAGATGCTGGGCGAAGACCTGAAAAGGCGCTTTGCAGAACAGGGGGAGCCGGATCTGCTTGAGAAGATCCCGGACGAATCCGTTGCCATTGAACCTCACGATATCAGGGCCTACCTGGAAAGGGTGAAGCACCCTGCCATCGAGATGGGTGACATCGCAGACTTTGCAAGGCATGATACTGCATCCGTTGAAAGTACGCCCCGAGAAACAGCTCGGGAAAAGGTAGTTGCAGAGTCAGTGTCTGTCTCGCCTTCGCAGCAGCCTGATACATCATATTCAAAAGACCAGATTGCGCAATTAAAAGCAGAGCTCATCGAACAGATCAAATCTGAAATCAAACAGACCTTTGCCCAGGATATCGTGGGCGATATCATCAATGTCTTGAGCAACCGGTTCCCAGAAACCAAGTTGCAAGACCAGGTAACTGCACCGGTGAATCTCGATAAGCCCATGGATGATAAGCCGGAAAGGAAGGTAACCAGGCCCACTGCAAGGGAGCGTATAGCATCCATAAAGTCTTTGCCCATCAGGAAAGAGACCTGCGAGCAGGGTGTTTACGAAGTCACCCTTGGCGCCACAAATGCTGGGGGAGGCACGCGGGGACGCACCTATACCATCGGCGGAGATACTGCCATGCCCTTCCTTTACTTCGAAGGAGCCATGAAAAACCGGCCTCTGGTGGCCCTTGAGGTCTTTGACAAGGTCAGCCCGAAGTATCCTGAGGCACTGCGTTCGATATGGGGTGATCTCCTTAACGATCCTGCAGAAATGGCCAAGGTATGTGTGGATAAATACGGGGCCGACCTCATCAGCGTAAGGCTTGAAGGGACGCATCCGGAAAAAGGGAATAGTTCCCCTGAAGAAGCCCTGGCACTGGTAAAATCGGTTCTTGCAGCAGTCGATGTCCCGCTGATCATCACCGGCCACAGCCATTTTGACAAGATCAACGAGGTGATGAAAGAGGTTGCACGTGGGTGTGCCGGCGAAAATCTCCTCCTGAGCTGGGTGGAGCAGGAGAACTACCGCACCATTGCTGGTGCGGCCCTGGCCTATGGGCATACAATCGTTGCCCAGAGCCCCATTGATGTGAATATTGCCAAGCAACTGAATATCCTGCTTGCCAATATGAATATCCCAACCGAGAGGATTGTTATCGATCCGGTCACGAGTGCCGTCGGATATGGCATTGAATATACCTACTCGGTCATGGAACGGATCCGCCTCACCAGCCTTGCCGGCGATAAGATGCTGGCTGCACCCATGATCGTCTCCCCGGGACAGGAGTGTGCAAAGATCAAGGAGCTGCGCGCCCCGGAATCAGACTTCCCGGCCTGGGGGGATCTTAAGGACCGTGCAGCACTGTGGGAGCTCTCAACCGCAACCTCGCTCCTTTTTGCCGGGGCATCGATTGTTATCATGTATCATCCGCAGGCAGCCATGGCACTGGAAAAGACCATTGCTTCTCTGATGGATGGGAGGTAGTCATCATGGCGCTGAGCGGACTCCAGATACAGAAACTCCTGCCGCAGACCAACTGCAAGGAATGCGGGTCCAACACCTGCCTTGCCTTTGCCATGAAGCTGGCTGCCAAAAAGGCTGATATCTCCGAGTGCCCGTATGCATCTGAGGAGGCTAAGCAGGTCCTGGGGCTCGCCAACGAACCTCCGGTCAAGTCCGTTGTGCTGGGCCCTGACAAAAGGCTCATTGCCGGAGGCGAGACCGTGCTGTACCGGCATGACAAGACCTTTCTGAACCCGACCATCATGGCCATCAACATCAATGACACCGATGAGCCGGCAAGGATCGATGCCTCCCTTACCTCCATCAAGAATTATGTGCTCGAGCGTGTGGGAGAGTCCCTCACCGTCGGCATGGTTGCGATTACTCAGCTGTCCTTAGATGCAGCAGCATTCATACAGCTAGCAGCCAAGGCCTGGCAGGTAACCGGCAGGCCTCTGATCCTGCGGGGCAAAAGTGCAGATGCGATTGTTAGAGCGACATCTCATATTCAAGGGTCCCGCAGCGTTCTCTGCGCCCCGGATGAAAAGACAGCAGCCATCCTTGTGCCTGTTGCACAGGAACAGGAACATGCCATTGCGTTTGCAGCACCTGACATGGATTCTTTGATCGAGCTGGTATCAAGACACCGTGAAAACGGTTTTCACAACATTTTGCTCCAACTGGAGACCCATTCCCTTTCAGAACAGTTGCAGACGAATACGATAGCCAGACGCTCAGCCATCAAAGACAATTTCAAACCGCTTGGATATCCCTTTGTGCACTTCATCGATACCGGCACCCTGATGGATGACACTACTGCTGCCATCACGGAGATCACTAAATACGGGAGTATCTGCGTCCTGCCCGGTTTTCATGCCTCACAACTCGCAACGCTCCTGACACTCCGGCTCAACATATATACTGACCCGCAGAAGCCCATCCAGGTTGAGCCAAAAGTGTATGCAATCGGCGAACCGACCCCGGATTCGCCTGTTTTCGTCACCACAAATTTTTCACTCACTTACTTCATTGTCTCAGGTGAAATCGAGAACAGCGGCATCAGTGCCTGGCTGGTCGTACCGGAATGCGAGGGCATGAGCGTGCTTACCGCCTGGGCTGCCGGGAAGTTCTCCGCCGGCACAATATCCAAATTCATCAAGGAGATGAACCTGGAAGCACAGATCAACACGCGCCGGATCGTCATACCGGGCTATGTTTCCCAGATAAGCGGGGAGCTGGAAGACAGCCTCCCTGGCTGGCGCGTGATGGTAGGGCCTGAAGAGGCATCCGATCTGGAAGGCTTCATCAAGAGCTATATCGCGGTATAAATATCTGACGATCGAGGCAATTGCAAAACTCAAAAAAGGTGTCACCCCCGCGAAACTTGTCCTCGACCTGATCGGGTAGCGGGGGTCCAGAATATTTTGAAAAGACTGGATTCCCGCTCCCGCTGGAATAACGATCTCGGTCTTTTGCAATTGGCTCTATCAAGATAAAGCATGACTCTAAGATAAGGACCATCCAGTTAATGCGTACATTATCTAATGGTAAGCCCAGAGTTTGGGGTTTCTGGCATGAGGACACCAACACATAACGGCATAAGAAACGTCGTCTACCCCTGCTTATAAATTTGTTATGATCTTGGGAAGAACTATGCGCACTGATGAAAGAATCCATGTGGTGGCACATAACCTTCAGTCCGGATCAAACAGATATAACCTTAAGAAATATTCAATATGGATAAACTGAAGGTCATGGCACGAAATCTACGCTTTGTTTAGAAGATATTTTTCTTATATTCATATCAAAGTTGTTGCCCTTAACATGGGGCATACATTACAAGGGTCTCTTATTATTTTGTATATCAATAATATCGATACAGATTATGCCTATCCCTCATTTAAAACTTTAAAACGCTCAACGGTCTCTTTGAGCTCATCTGCTCCATTACTCAGCATATTTGCTCCAGCAGCTAGTTCTTCTACCGTGGAAGCATTCTGTTGAGTAGTAGTGTCAATCTGGCTTATAGCTCTGTTCACTTCATCTACACCTGAGGATTGCTCATTTGATGAAGAGGAGATCTCCTCCATGGTCTGGGAAAGCATGTCGATATGATTAATGATCTCCTTTAGAGAAACTACAGATTTCTTAACTATCTCATCGCCAACCTGAACTTTTTTAACACTATCCTCTATCATTTCCTTAATCTGTTTGGCGGCATCGGCTGAACGTTGTGCCAATGATCTGACCTCTTGGGCTACAACGGCAAATCCTTTACCATGCTCACCGGCACGGGCTGCTTCCACAGCAGCATTCAAGGCCAGGAGATTTGTCTGGAAGGCCACTTCGTTCACTGTTGTGATAATGTCCCCAATTTTCTTGGAAGACATAGAGATCTCATCCATGGCCTTCATAAGATCTTTGGTTGACTCTCGTGTGACAGTAGTCTGTTGAACCAGACTTTTTGTCATTGTGTGCCCCTTATCTGCCTGAGTAGCATTATTCTTAATGCTCGATGTCATCTGTTCAATCGTGGCGGCCACCTGTTCAACAGCCGATGCCTGTTCCTGGGTTATTTGAGAGAGTCCCTGTGAACCGGCGTCAACTTCTTGTATAGCGGAAATTAGTTGAGTTGACGTCTCTTTTACCTTAGCAATTATGCTTTCGAAATTTGTTAGAAATGCATTGATCCCCTGACCCAGCTTTCCTATCTCATCATTTCCTTGCGTGTCCACCCTTTTGGTTAAATCGCCTTCTCCTTCGACTATATCAGCAATACGTCTGATGACATAGTTCATTGGCTTGGTGATCATGCCATCTACAAGCCACATCCACAAAAAAGCCGTGCCAATAGTAACTATAAGTGTCAGTATGAGGATGTGGGTGATGAGCGTGTTGAATGATGCATAGTATTCGCTTTTCTTAATACCTGTATAGAGTACCCCGATAATTTCTCCCTTGTTGTTTTTAATAGGATCATAGGCGGTAAAGTAAGGTGTTCCAAGAATATTTGCCAAACCCCTGTATGATCTTTGATTATTGAAAATAGCTTCATATGCTGCACCTTGTAGTTTCGTGCCAATAGCACGTGTACCATCCGGTGTCATGACATTGGTGGATACCCGCTCATCATGCATGAAGATAGTTGCTGTTCCTCCACAGAGTTTCTTCATCATATCAGGAAGCTCAAAATTATCATTGATTACATAGTTGCCAATCTTAAGTTTGTTGTCGACAATATCAATATTCTGGCCTTTTTCCTCAAGTAGATGCCAGAAAACCCGCTGGCGAGTCTCCTGGTCTGCCATTGCAAGTCTTTTCAACTCAGAATCGAAATTGAGGTAATAAACGAGTGAAAGGAGACATACAAAAGAGAGAATACCAAAGATTGCTATACCAACCATTTTCAACCTGATTGACATGTTATTGATGATATTAAACATGTTCGCCTTCCTCCAGTTCTGGTGCCTGTAATAAAAGCATTCCTGAGAACTAATTTGCTTGTAAAACTTCTAAGATCGAACTTCTTCTCGTGACCTAATAATCATGAAACAACATAAGGAAATTACACTATGGTATTAAACGGATTTTTACTCTTAAAACTTTAGAGTTTAGAAAGTATGACAACGTATTGAAGAGATCGTGTTATAATATATTGTTTTGATGGTTTTAATTATCCGATAGCAGAGATTACTGCGATAACTATCTGATTTTTATAGGTCCAGATTATTCCAGATATTCAAATGAGATCTGTGCATATGAGAGAATGAATAGTTTTTATACATGATGATCTGCAGGGAGTATGAGACATAAAAGCCATGAATCTCCAGTCCCCTCTCCCCAAAGAGAAAAGGGGACGTTTCTATTTTTCATCCTTGCAGGGGAATAATGTGAACACGTCACCAATTTCTGATTCTTTGTACGCAGTATTTTCGGATTACCGGCTCTTCCTCGACGAAGGCCAGTATCGCATCGTGCCGTAACACGTGGGGCAGGTTAGCGGGTCAACCTCATATATCTCAATCTTACTGACCTGCCCCCTGAAGAATGCGTCTGTTACGCCTGATCAAACTTTCTTGAACCTTTTCCCCAATGACACCAATCCAAGCAGCCCGGAGCCAAGGAGGAGCATGGTTGAGGGTTCCGGGACCGGCGCCGCGCTGCCACTGAAGCCGTAGCTGCCGAAGTCGGAGCGGCCGCTACCGAAGTTTTGGGCGGTGTTATTGTTGGAGATAAGATTGTCTATCAACGACACTGCCCCAGTTAGCGCGATGGCTCTCCCGCACAGAATCTGTGCGCGAGGATCAAGGCTAACACTTGCAAGAGCAAGAATATTTCCTTCGAATGTAGTGTCTGAACCCAGAGTCGCAGAACTTACGACCTGCCAATACACACCGTCAGTTGAATTCCCATTGATGACGTTAACAGAAGAGCTGCTTGCGGTCGTGAGCGTACTCCCTATCTGGAAAATGAAGTCCTTATTGGACTCGTTTTCGAAATCGAGAGTGAGTGCTCCTGTCAACTGAGCCGATGAGTCAAAATGATAGACACCCGGCGTGAGCGTGGTGTATCCCGCTGAACCCAGGACAAAACCAGTATAGTTGTAAACGAACGGCAAGCCTGCTAGCGTATTGTACGCAGTCGTTGCATCCGCCAGAGCAAGTTGCGCGACCCCATCATTTATGTGTATCGTTCCTCCGCTCACGGTCCCGTCAGGATAAAAGCCAGTGACCGAAGTTTTTGGCGTCACACCCAAATTCCCGTATATTTGAGTGGTTGGGTTCGGGGCGCTATGGCCATTGGTCACCGTTTCGTGACCCAGAACCGCGAAGCTCTGCGCCGAACCCAGTATTGGCGTGGCCGATACCAAGGGTGGGTAAAGAAGCGAGGCCAATGCCGCTACTACGAATAGAATCAAGAGCTTGGACTTCATTATAGATACTATTTGTTCATCCAAAATCTGTCTCATTCCCTGAGAAATGTTTTCCATCGATTTCTCCTTTTTGGATGGTATCTTGCATAAAATCTTGTGTTCTATGCATTAAAAATAGACAATCGCAAGCACTAGAACTATCATTACAAAAACTCCTATGACGAATCCCATTTTCCCATAAAGTTATCTCCTTTCCCGTAGAGGACCACATGAGGAATTCCATGGAGTCCTTTTTATTGGAACCTTATATAATAATCATCAGATTGTTCCGGGCAAGGGGCTGCATGACAGGGGCTGCATAATGAGACCCTGCTTTTAATAAACAACTTGAGACATCTTCTCCTAAGGGTGGATTGTAGATCCCTGATTCCTCCCATTTCTGGTTGATCAATAAATACCTCCTGAACAACACAGCCCCTTCGCTCCACTCCCATTACCATTACAGGAGCTTCTTCTCTACTACGAGCTGTCCCGCCCCTGTGCCTGGCATCGGTACTCTCATCCTCGGGGGGCCTCTCCTTGGATTTCTCCCTTCTCATCCAGACGACAGGTTCTCACG
>Ga0187849_1000452_pt1 | contig 55535 bp, 48 predicted proteins | sample June2016WEW_4_10_2_FD_132412 | JGI IMG/M metagenome (GOLD analysis project Ga0187849, IMG submission 132412) | Peatland microbial communities from SPRUCE experiment site at the Marcell Experimental Forest, Minnesota, USA - June2016WEW_4_100 | ecosystem: Environmental > Terrestrial > Soil >... | reverse complement strand
AGACCCAGGAGGCGGGCCGGCCTGCGGTTGTGAATAGCCCGAAACCCCGATGGCCAGCGACAGCAAGCCGATGGCGGTCTTGGCGAAGCCCGCGCGCAAGCCGATGCGAACGGAAGTGAAGTTCTTGGTTTTCATGGCGCCTGTTTTCATAGCAGTTCACCTTCTAGTCCCGCAGCCGCGCTGAGTCAAGGGCAAAGCCTGCGCCCCGCCGACTTCGCCAGGGCCATTGGCAGCCCGACAAGTCGGGATTTGGGCCGCCCGGGACGTCCAGGAACGCCAGACGCTGCCGGAGTAAAAGCGGTGCCGCACTGCGCTTGCCACCGCACTCCGAGGCGGCCTGCCCGGGACAGCCCGGCAGACCTTGTCGCTGGCCCAGGCTGCCGCTTCGCATGAGCGACCATTTTCTTGCCGTGAGAGTGTCCACGCGATACGCTTGGCCCAACATGAAAACACTCACAGCTATCCTTTGCGCCTGCGTCCTTTCCGCCATGACTGCGACCGCCACGGCCGCCGGCAGACTCCAGCACGTGGTCTGCTTCAAATTCAAGAGCACCGCCACAGCTAAAGAGATCAAAATGGTCGAAACGGAATTCCAGGCATTGAAGAAGAAGATCCCGCAGGTCATGACTTTGGAATGGGGCACCAATGTCAGCAAGGAGCAACGGGACAAAGGTTTCACGCACTGTTTCATTCTCTCGTTCAAGAGCGAGAAAGACCGCGACGCCTACATCGGGCATCCGGAGCACAAAGCCTTCGGCACCCTCGTCGGCCCGGTCCTCGACGATGTGTTCGTGATCGATTTCTGGTCCAAGGGCTGATCCCGCCTCGTTCAGTGCTGTTGCCCGGCGGTCTTGGCCGGGGCTTGCGCGCCGGCGGAACGGGGCGGGGCGTTCTTAACATGTTTGTCGAACCAACTGAGCATTTCGTATAGCGCGTGTTCCGTAGATTCCATGGCGGCGTAGCCGTGGGATTCGTACGGCAGCATAACCAACCGCGCCGTGCCGCCGTTGCCCCGGACGGCTTCAAATAATTTCTGCGACTGCAGCGGCGCCGTGCCTGGGTTCGCGTCGGCTTCGCCGTGTATCAGCAGGAGCGGCGTCCTGATTTTATCCGCGTGGAACAGGGTCGAGACTTTGGTATAGACTTCCGGGGCTTCCCACAAAGTGCGCCGCTCGTTCTGGAAGCCGAAGGCGGTCAAGGCCTTGTTATAGGAGCCGCTGCGCGCTATGCCCGCGCGGAAGAGGTCCGAATGGGCGAGCAGATTGGCGGTCATCAGCGCGCCGTGGCTGTGGCCGGCGACGCCGATGCGGTCCCGGTCGACGGAGCCCAGTGCCACCGCTTTGTCCACCGCCGCTTTTGCGCCGGCCACCAGTTGTTCCAAATAGGTGTCGTATGTTTTTTCCGTGTCGCCCACGATGGGCAGCAGCGGATTGTCTATAACGGCGTAGCCGTCCAGCAGGAAGAACAACTGCGAGGCCCCGCCCAGCAAGGTGAAGCGTTGGGTGGAATCTGCCACCTGGCCCGCCATTCTCGCGTCGCTATAATCCAGCGGATAGGCCCAGAACACCGCCGGCAGACGGGCGCCTTCCTTGTAGCCGGCCGGCAAATAGAGCGTGAACGAGAGGTCCACCCCGTCGGCGCGTTTATACTTGACCAGTTGTTTGGTTATGCCGCGCAGCTCCGGCGTGGGGTCCGGTCATGTGCGTGACGGGGCTGAGCGCGGAATTCCATTCCGGCTCGCCTTTTGCGGCGGCTGGCACGCGCCCGCCAAGAGTGCGCAGGAAGAAGTTCGGCGGGTCCTGCGGACTTTCCCGGCGGGTGATGAATTTGCCGGCGAACGCGTCGTACCAGCCCGCGAACCATTCAAAGGCCGTCTTCTCGCTGCGGAAGAGGCGTTCGGTTTTAAGCGTTTGTATATCCAGCTTGTCCAGGAACGGCCGGTCCCCGTCCGCAGAAGCGCCCAGGCCGCTGAGGTAAATGGCGCCGCCCTCCTGCTGCATCACGTAGAAGCCGTTGGCCAACGCGCGGAGCACGGGAGAGCCGGGATGATTGTAGCGCTCGTCCGTGCTCATATCCCATACGAGTCTGGGCTTGGCTTTCAGGTCATCGAAATTCACCGCGTAGGTGCGTTGCCAGTGTTTTATGGGATTATATTCCGCAACCAGGGCCAAACCGTCCTTCTCGCCCCACAGGAAGCCGTCGAAACGATCTTCAAGGCGGAGGATTTCCTGCGGTTCAGCCTCGAACGGCGCCTTGAGCATCATGAGGCGGTCGCGCGCGGGCGCCTGGGTTTTCCAGTTGCCGCCGTCCAGCGCTTCGGCCCAGACAAGCGTCGCCGGCTCTGTGGCGCGCCAGGCGAAGTCACGCAGCCCGGTTGGAACGCCCCATATCGGCACGCTGTCGGCCAGCGGCAATGAGGCTATTTATATGGCGTTGGGAACCTCCGGGCAGCCTGACCAGTTCATAAGCGTTGCAGTAAGGCTCGTCCTGAAGCCGGCGCGTTTTAGGTATCACGCGGGAACCCGCCAGGCGCAGCATCGGTTCAGCCAAGTCCGCGATCGGGGGATAGCGCACCATGGTCGCCAGCAGCATCGTATGGTGGGTCGGGTCGATCACCGCAATGGGCGGCGAGGGGGCGAGCAGCACATCCAGCACTTTCTGGGGCGGTTTCTGGTAGGCGGTTTCGGCCCGTGCAGGCCGGCTTGCGGCCGAGACCACCGCCAGGGCTAACGCGAAAGCGGCCAGTATTTTTTTGCGTAACATATATCCTCGTGGGCTTTTCCAGGCTGAGCAGGTCGCGGTCGTTGCTAACGATGGCCGCCGCGCCTGCCGCCACTGCGCAGGCCAGATACCGATCATCTCCGGGATCATTTCCGCCGCTTGCGTCTCTCCGCCTCGCGCCCGGCCCGAATGCGCCGCTCCACGTCCTGCTCGACCTCCGGCGTGAGCGGCGGGCCATCGGGGAGTGAGGCCATGATATCCTCCAACCGTTTGAGGCTCGCGCCCATTTCTTCGCGGGCCAAGGCGCGCAGGCTGGCGCGGACCACCTCGCTGGCGTCACCGTAAAGCCCGGAGCGGACACGGTCTGCGATCAAGGCGTCGAGTTCAGGCGGCAGCGCGATATTGCGGGTTTTGACGGCCATAGCGCAGACACTTTCGCCCGGCGAGACCAGGGTTGTCAATCCCGGTTCTGGGTGGCCCGCTTCACCCTCCACCCCAATCACTCAGATCCCGGAATTTGTTCTTGCACGAGCCCTCAGCGCGGCTGGCGCCGAAGACAACGCGACGCCCTCTCGGCTACCGTTCGATGATCTCCGTGATGCTCTCGGTGTCAATCAGCAGCAGTTCCGAGTCGCCAAAGAAAACGATGACGTGGTAGTCCTTGGGGGCGCCAAAATTGCGGACCTCACTGAACGTGTACTGCTCGCCGTTGTTGACGCGCACAATGAAGGGCCGGAACGGCTGCCGCTCCGCGAGCTTCTTAACGTCCGCAACTTTCATGACTCTACACCTTGCCTGAATGACCGCCGCTTTTCAATTGCAAATTTGCGATTTTAAATTCGCATCTATGGGGCTCCAGTGGATTTTGCTTGCGCTCTATAATACAGAGTGTAATAGTGTCTTGCGAGGAAGATGATGAGCAAGAAACAGAAGCGGAATTACAGGTTCAGTGGCCGGGATCTGATTGCGGCGGCCAAGGAAGGAGTGGAGATGCTGCGCGCGGGCAAGTTGGGCGACCTCCGTACAACGGCGATCGAACTGCCCCAGCCAGCCCCAAAGCTGGCCGGCGGGGAGATTCGGGAAATCCGGCTGCAGTTAGGCGCCAGCCAGGCGGTATTTGCCCGGCTGCTTAACATTCCGACACGGACCGCCATCGCCTGGGAGAGTGGGCAACGCCACCCGAGCGGCGCGGCGCTTAAACTGCTCCACATCGCCCGGCGCAGGCCGGAAGTCTTGATCGAGTAGAGAGCCGTTGCCCTGGGCCATAATGTACTCTATGAACCTGATCAAAAGCCTGTTTTCATCCACCAGTGTCCTGGCCGGGCTGGCCCTGGTTTCCGGGGCTTTGTCCGCACAGGCCGAGCAAGCCGCTCCGGGGTTTGCGGACCCCTTCCGCCTGACCGAGCCCAAGGCCTTCAAGGCGCGCCGGTCTTCATCCAACAACCCGGACTGGGAGTCGAACGACGACAGCAAGCGGCCCATCCCGGGTGAGACGATAGTGCTGGCCGACCTGGCTGGACCGGGCGTCGTGACCCACCTGTGGGTGACGATAGCCGACAATGAGTACGGCTGGCCGCGGCTCTTGCGGCTGCGCATCTATTACGACGGCAGCGCCACCCCGAGCGTGGACTCGCCCATCGGCGATTTCTTCGCGGTCGGCCACGGCCTCGAGCGCGGCGTCCGTTCGCTGATGGTCCGCGACAGCTCGGCGGGCCGCGCCCGCAACTGCTATTGGCCTATGCCGTTCTGCAAGTCCTGCAAGGTTACTGTTACCAACGAAGGCCGGCGCCGCGCCTCCAATCTCTACTACCATGTGAACTGGCAAAAGGTCCGGTCCCTGCCCAAGAGCACCCTTTATTTTCACGCGCGCTACCGTCAGGCGCTGCCGGCAGCCGCCGATGGGGCGCCTTACGAATTCCTAAACGTCCGGGGCCGGGGCCACTACGTCGGCACCGTCCTGTCAGTGGTGCAGGCCGAGGCGGGCTGGTTTGGCGAAGGCGACGATCACTTCTGGGTGGACGGCGAGCCGTACCCTGCAATCGAGGGGACCGGCTCGGAAGATTACTTCAATGACGCTTGGGGCTTGCACGTAGATGACGGCCCGTATTACGGCGTGACGGTGGCGGAAGGCACGGACCTGGGTTCCCGGATGACAGCCTACCGCTGGCACCTGCTGGACCCGGTGCCGTTCACCAAGTCGCTCAAGTTCGACATCGAGCACAAGGGCTGGACCTATAACGCCGACGGCACCGTCAAGTCCGCCTTCGGCGAGCGCACCGATCTCATGTCCAGCGTCGCCTTCTGGTATCAGCAGGGCATCGCGCTGGACCAACCGCCCCTGCCTTATGGCTCGGCGCGGCTGCCGCAGGGCAACGCCCTGCAAATCGAGGTCGAAGATTCCTTGGCCCAAGTCAAAGCCGAGCAGGGCAAGACCTCAATGGTCCCGGACCTGTTCTGGTCCAAGGACGTAATCCTCTTCGAGGCCCAGGGCAAAGGGGCGAAATTGGAAGTGCCCTTCGACGTGCCCGAGGACGGCGACTACGAACTCTACACCGAACTGGCGCAGGCCTCCGACTACGGCACTTATAGGATACTGCTGGACGGCAAAACGCCCACTGCCGCTCAACTCGAGCACGAACCCGGCGCCGATGTCCTGCCCCGGCTCCAGTTCGACGGCTATGCCCCCGAGACTTATGTTGGGGCCGCCTTCCAGGTCGGCTGGCCCCGCCTCACCGCGGGGCGGCACTGGCTGAGCTATGTCTGCCTGGGCAAAAACGCTTCCGCCTCCGGTTACAACCTCGGCGTGGACAACATCGTGCTGGCCCGGACGGGTCCCGCCGCCTGGGCCGCCGCCGCGCGCGTGCAGGAACCGCATGTTCCCACCGGGAGCGCAGCCGGCCTCGGCCAGGCCCTGTCCGATCCGGACCCGTTTATCCGCGGACTGGCCGCTATCGCCCTGCGCGACCGGGGCAAGGCGGCGCGTCCCGCCCTGGCGGCGCTCACAGCCGCCCTAAAAGACAGCGACCCGAACGTCCGTTTGATGTCGGCCAATGCCTTGGCGGGGTTAGGGGCAGACGCCGCGCCGGCCGTCCCGGCGCTCATCGCCGCCGGTTCGGTCAAGGGCGAACAGATCCAGGTCTTGCGCTCTTTCGTGTCGGCGCTGGGCGCGATTGGGCGGCCGGCGGCGGCGCCGGCGGTGCCCTTCTTGAAAGAGATGGCCAAAATACCGCGCGTCCGCTGGGCAGCCGAGGCGGCCCTGCGCAATATCCAATAGGTCGTAAGCCTGAGATTAGGATTACGATTAGGATTAGGATTAGGATTAGGATTGGGGGGGCGAGGCTGGCCTTGGCAATATCCAATAGTTCAGATGCTCAGCCAGTCCAGGCCGAGGATGTTCGGGTTTCCGGCCCGGAGGGCGGCCAGGAGTTCGGGGCCGGGCTCGTTGTCGAGTTGGATGCGGCAACTGGCGGCGGCTGCGCCCTCGAAGATGAGGTTCTGCACTTCCTCGATGTTGATGCCGGCGCGGCGAATCTGGTCCATCACGAAGGCCAGGACGCCGAGGCGGTCATAGTGCCGGACCACGAGTTGGCCTTTGGCGGGCGTGCGCGTGGCCAGGTTCACGCAGTTGAGGACCACCCCGGTCCTCACGAAGGTCTCGATGATGCGCAGGGCCTCCTGGGCGATCGCTTCCTGCGCTTGCTCGGTCGAGGCGCCGATGTGATGGGTGCCATAAAAATTGGCCAGGGACAGGATGGGGTCGCCAAAATCGGCAGTGGGCGCCGCCGGCTCCGGGTCGAAGACGTCCAACCCGGCGCGGAGCTTGCCGGCCGCAAGGGCGGCGCTCAAGGCGGGCTGGTCGACGACCTCCCCGCGGGCCGTGTTGATGAGGATGGCGTTGGGTTTCATCAGGGCCAGACGCTCGGCGTTAACGAGCCGGCGCGTCTCGGGTTTGAGCGCCACGTGCAGCGTCACGATGTCGGCCCGCCGGAAGACCTCCTCCACCTCGCCGCAACGTTCCACGCCCAACTCGCGCGCCAGGCCGGGGGTCAACGAGCGCGACCAGGCCAGGATGTGCAATCCAAAGGCGCGGGCCCGCTGGATGACCTCCCGCCCAATCTGCCCGGTCCCAATGACCCCGAGGGTCTTGCCGAAGATTCCGTCTGCCTTCGAGAATTCCTTCTTATTCCACTTGTGCGCGCGCAGGGCGGCGACATTGTCGGGGATGCGGCGGTCCAGGGCCAGCAGCAGCCCGAAGACCAGTTCGGCGACGGCGACCGAGTTTTTTCCCGGGCAATTGCTGACGAAGACGCCCCGAGCGCTGGCCGACTTGACATCGATGGTGTTCACGCCCGCCCCCGCCCGCAGGACCAGGGCGAGTTGCTCCCCGGCGCGCAGGGTCTCGCCCGTCACCTGCTTGCCGCGCACGACCAAAATCTTGAACGGGCCGATGAGCCGGGGCAGGTCCTCCGCTTTGACACCGGGTTCATAAGCCACTTCACAACCAACTTTGGCGAGGCGGTCGAGGTGGGTTTCCGGGAATTTCTCGGCCACGAGCGTTTTCATGTCAGATCCGGCCTACTCGCCTGCCGGCTGGATGAGGAGGCCCGGCAGGGCCTTGCCATCGGCGCCGCGCAGCCGGGCGCAGGCGGCCCATTCACCGCCGCCCTGGGTGATTTTGAGCAACAGCGTGTTGGCCCCGGTTTTGAGTGTCACGCTGGCCTTGTCCTGGCCGGGGGTGCAAGGCCGGATGACGTTGTTGGCGAGGGCGACCTGGCCGTTGAACCAAACCTTGATACCATCGTCGCTGCCCAGTTCCAGCGTGGCGTCCTGCTGGCGGTCACTCAGGACGATGGTCCGCAGATAGGCCACACGGTTTTCTCCAGGCATGACGCGGCCCAGGTCGACCACGCCGTTCTGCGCGCCCGTGAGCGGCCGCCACTGGGCGGCGGTACCCGGTTTTTCCGGGGCAAAGGCCAGGTCGAAAAGCGCGCTTCCATCCTTGCCCTCCTGCACGTACGGGCCGGAAAGCATCCAGCCCAGGATAAAACCCTCGGGCGATTGGCCCGCGCTCTGAACTGCTTTGATCGCGTCGGCCACTTCCTTGCGCGCGGCATCCGTCTCGGCCTGGGCCTTGAGGCGATCCAGGGCCGCCAGGCACTGCCGGGGATAAACGCCCCCCAAGCTGCGCGCCAGTTTGAGTGTGGCCGGCACGGCCTCCGCCTTCAGGGCGGCATCCGCCGAGCAGCTCTCGAGCAGCTCCAACGCGCCTGGCGCCGGGACTTCGGCCAGGGCAGCAATCGCCTGCCGCTTTTCCTGGGGGCGCTTCGCCTGTGCCAGCACTCCGCTCAGGAGGCTGAGCCTTTGGCCGAGCGGCACTTCGTCCATTTGCGCCAGCCGCAAGCAACCGTCGCGCAGGGCCACGATGGCTTCGGTCGAATCGCCGGTGGTCCGGGCCAGTTCGAGCAGGTGCGGCCCGGCGGCGGCGTCCGGCCAGGAAACCAGGGCGCGGACCGCGGCGGCGCGGACGGCGGCGTTCTGGTCTTTCATCGTCTCGAGGACTTCGTTCAAGGCGGCTTCCCCGCCCGTAGCGGGCAACACGGGCAGCAGAGCCACCCGCGCCTCCGGGGTCGCGGCCTGGTGGAGCGCGTTGGCCAGCATTGCGGCACAAGCCGCCAAATTGCCGGACCGGCGGCAGATTTCCCGGGCCGCCTCCTCGGCGGCTCCGCGCAAGGCGGCGTCGCTCGCGCCTGCCAGCACTTTGGCCACCGGCGGCAACTGCTCGAGCCGGCCCATGACCCCGAGGGCTTTGGCCGCCTCGGTGGCCAGGGCCGCGTCCGCGCCCTGGAGCAACTGGACGAGGGTGGGCAGAGCGGACTCGACGCGGCGACCGGCCAAGGTGTCCAATACCACCGCGCGTTCCTCAGCCTTGGGCGAAGCAATCAACTGTACCAGGGTCTGGTCGACTCCGGGCTGTCCCATGCGCAGCAGGGTTTGTTTGGCCGCAGCGCCCACGGGCCCGCTCGTTTCCGTCGCCAACCCGACGATTAACGGCACGTCCCCGGCCTCGCCGTGGCGGACCAGGCATTCCAGGGCGGCGGAGCGGACCGGGTTGTCGCTGGAGGCATTGAGAACTTCCAGGACCGGCCGGTGCGCCGCCACGCCGGCCTGGTCGGCCAGCACACCCAGCAGCAGCAACTGCGCGGCTGGCCCCATGTGCGGCAACAACTCCGCCACGCTGTCTTTGAGCGCCTGGTCGGCGGAACTCGCATACGCAGAGAGAGCCGCCGAACGCATCGCCGCATCTTCTCCTTGCACCAGCTCGACGATCATCTTGACCACCTCGTCGTGCAGCGATGACCCAATCAGCCCTCTAAGCGCCGCCACACGAATGGCCGGCGTTGGACCCGAAGACATCAAATCCTTGAATATGTCCGCGGCGCGCGGGCCCTTTCCGGCCTGCGCCAGACGGGTAGCGGCGACGATGCGGGCATTAGCCAGCGCGCGCGCCAGCTCCTTGGGCGCTTGCGTGGTGTCCAGGGCCTGGCTTGCTTCCTCTGTCCCGATTTGCCCCAGGGCCGCCAGCGCCGTGGCCGCCACCAGCGCGTCGCTGTCCTGGGCGAGGCGGCGCAGTGAATCGAGGGCGGCCGCGTCGCGCCGGACGCCCAGGGAGGAGATGACTCCAGCCAACAGCTTGCCCTTGACTTGCGGGAGCGCGTCGTGCAGGGCCGCCGCCGCGGCCGGGTCGGGCAACTTCTCGAGGGCGATGCGGGCCGGGTGGGAAAGGTCGGGGTCGGTTAGCAACCGGGCCACTGCGGGAACACAGTCCGCCGAACCCACGATGCCGAGCCAGCGGCAGATGCAGCGTTTGGCGTCCTTTTGGGTATCAGGCGCCTGCAAGATCGGCAGGAGTTTGGCCTCGAGGTCCCGGTACTGTGCCGGAGCCGATTTGCGGATTTGCTCTTCGATGAGGGCCAGCGGTTCGCGGCTTTGGCCGAACTGGTATTTCCCCAGCGCCGCCCAGGGTTCTTCCGCCGCCGCTTGCGCCCGCAGACAATTTGCCGACAACAGCAGGAGGCCGCAGATAAGCGAGTAGGATTTCATAAGCTGCAATGTCAGTTTCGTCAGGTTCATTGGCAACGAACGCGGAACATCCCGGCTATAGCGCGGGGTCGGAAGGCTTCGCGGACTACGGGCGCCCAAAGCCGGCTGAAGCCGGCGCTCCGGAGCGCCGGCTTCAGCCGGCTTTGGGCAAAGAACGTGGACAGGTGCTGAATAGTTGCCATTGGGGCCTCCGGCTGATTACAGGATGATGTTCCAGGGTTCGCGTTTGGCCCGTCCCAGCAGGCCGTTGGCAGAGGTGTCGTCGAGGAATTCCTCCGTGTCCGGCTTCCAGCGCAGCTTGCGTCCCAGGCTGATGGCGATGATGCACAGGTGGCCGATGCTGGCCGAGCGGTGGGCCACCTCGGCCGGAGTGATGGTCAGCCGGCGAGACGCCACGCAATCCAGGAAGTTCCCAATGTGGTTGGCCGAGTGGTAGAGGTTGATCTCGTCGGGGCGGATTTTGGACTTGGCCAGGCTGGCCGGTGAAGTCTCGAACCCGCCGCGGTCCACCCACACCCAGCCCTCGGAGCCAATCCACCTGGCTCCCATCCGGTGCGCCCCTTCGGCGTTCTGGACGATCATCCTGGCCCCGTTGGCAAAGGTGCATTCGATCCGGTAACGCGTGGCCGCGTCCCAGATGCCGGTCTTGGGGAAATCGGCATAGATCGGGTTCAGTTCGACCGGCCCCGTGTGTTCGGTGTCCAGGCCCCACTGCGCGATATCGCCGTGATGCCCGATCCAGTCCATGAGTTGGCCGCCGCCGAAATCCATTTGCCAGCGCCAATTCCAATGCGTGCGGTCCGCCGAGTACGGCGCCCAGGGTGAGGGACCGCACCAGAAGTCGTAATCCAGGCCAGGGGGCGGCTCGGTGAACGGCGAGTTGCCGCCAGGGCCGCCCGTGGGGAGGCCGACCTCGACCGTATGGACCATGCCGATGCGCCCGTTGCGGACCAACTCGCAGGCGAACCGGAAATCGCCGGTCGACCGCTGCCAGGAACCCGTTTGCCAGACGCGCCCATATTGGTTGACGGCGCTCACCATGGCGCGGCCTTCCCGCAAGTCATGGCTGAAGGGCTTTTCGCCATAGACATCCTTGCCGGCCTTGGCGGCGGTGATCGCCACGATGGCGTGCCAATGGTCCGGCGTGGCCAGCGAAAGTACATCGATGTCGTCGCGCGCCAACAGCTCCCGGAAGTCGTGGTAGGCCGCGCAATCCTGGTTGGCATATTGGTTATGGACGCGCTTTTGGGCGTCTTGCACGTGGCCCCGGTCCACGTCGCAGACCGCCAGCACTCGGCAGCGGCGGTCGCCCAAAAAGCCGCCGAGGTTGCCCGACCCCTGGCCGCCCAGGCCCACTGCCCCGACGGTAATCTGGTTCCCAGCGGAGGGACTGCCCTCGGCGCCCAGCACCGAGGCGGGCACGAACGCCGGCATCCCTGCAACCGCCCCCACCGCCGCCGCTCCTCTCAAAAACCGCCGCCGACTGCAATACGAATCAAATCTCATGCTTCTTTCTAGAAGCAGGAAGCCGCCCCGTAAAGGCAAAAGCCGGGTCTATGCGATTTGACCTCCGGGCCGGGGCTGTCGTAAAATCACGCTATCCGGCGCCCATGGCGCAGATATGTTATCCGAGCAATACATTCTGGCACTCGATCAAGGCACCACCAGTTCCCGGGCCATTCTCTTCGATCATGCGGGGAAAACCCGGTCGGTAGCGCAGCGGGAATTCACGCAATTCTACCCGCAGCCGGGCTGGGTAGAGCATGACGCGGCGGAGATCTGGTCAAGCCAGGTTGGGATGATGGCGGAAGCCCTGGCCCGGGCGGGACTCGAGGGCAGCGCCGTAGCCGCCATCGGCATTACCAACCAGCGCGAGACAACCATCGTTTGGGACCGGGAGACCGGCGAACCCATTTGCCGAGCCATTGTGTGGCAAGACCGGCGCACCGCGGAGTTGTGCCAGGAATTGAAAAAAGACGGGGTGGCCAAGTTGATTCAAGCCAGGACCGGGTTGGTGCTGGACGCTTACTTTTCGGCCACGAAGCTGAAATGGATTTTGGATCACATAAAGGGCGCGCGCAGACGGGCCGAAGCAGGCAAGCTGGCCTTCGGAACGGTGGACGCCTGGCTGGTTTGGAAGCTGACCGGAGGCAAGGCCCACATCACCGATGCGAGCAATGCGAGCCGCACGTTGCTTTACAACATTCACCGCAACGAGTGGGACCAGGACTTGCTCGAATTGTTTGAGATACCCCGGGCCCTGCTTCCAGAGGTCAGGGCTTCCAGTGGCGTGCATGCGGAAACCGCTGCGGGGCTGCCGGCGGCCGGGACGCCGGTGGCGGGGATAGCGGGGGACCAGCAAGCGGCGTTGTTCGGGCAGATGTGTGTCCGGCCAGGGATGCTCAAACACACCTACGGCACGGGCGGGTTCATGATGTTGAATACCGGGCACAAGCCGGTGGCCTCGAAAAACAACCTGCTGACCACTATTGCGTGGAAGCTGGACGGGAAGGTGACCTACGCGTTGGAGGGAAGCATTTTCATTTCCGGCGCGGTCGTGCAATGGTTGCGCGATGGCTTGCGGATCATTCAGTCTTCAGCGGAGGTGGAAAAGTTGGCGCAGAGCGTGCCCGACAATGGCGGGGTTTACCTGGTGCCGGCTTTTACGGGCTTGGGCGCCCCGCATTGGGACCCCTTTGCCCGGGGAACGATACTGGGCCTGACGCGCGGGACGACCCGTGGACATATCGCGCGAGCGGCGTTGGAAGCCATCGCCTTTCAGACCGTCGATGTGCTCGACGCGATGGCCGAGGACTCCGGAATTCGGTTGCGGGAGTTACGGGTGGACGGCGGCGCTGCCGTGAACGACCTGTTGCTGCAGTTTCAGGCTGATTTGAGCAAGGTGCCGGTGGTCCGCCCCAAAGTGTTGGAGACGACCGCCTTGGGCGCCGCTTACCTGGCGGGCTTGGCAGTGGGCTACTGGGCGGGAACAAGCGAGCTGGCAAGACAATGGCAACGCGACCGGGTTTTCCGTCCCTCGATGAAAGCGCCCAAACGCTCGGAACTCAAGCAGGGTTGGGCCAAAGCAGTGAGCCGCTCCAAGCACTGGCTGCAAGATTCGTGACCCGCCTATGTCATCTTTCTTCGGCGAGCTGATTGGAACCGCTATCCTGGTCCTGCTGGGTGATGGGGTAGTGGCTAATGTGATTTTGAAGCAGACCAAAGGAAACAACAGCGGCTGGATCGTCATTACCTTCGGCTGGGCCATGGCGGTTTTCGTTGGTGTCTTCGTGTCGGCTGCGGCCAGCGGCGCACATCTCAATCCGGCGGTGACCCTGGGGCTGGCGGCGGCGGGAAAGTTTTCCTGGAACGGCGTGCTGCCGTATCTCGCGGGCCAAATGCTGGGCGCCTGCCTGGGCGCGTCCCTGGTCTGGCTGCAATACCGATCGCATTTCGCTATCACAGAGGATCGCGACGCCAAACTGGCGGTCTTTTGCACGGGACCTCAGATTCGGTCGCGCTTTTCGAATTTCGTTTCGGAGGTCCTGGGCACTTTTGTGCTCATCTTCGCCGTCCTGCGCATTTCCAGTCCTCAGGGCGGGCCGAGTTCGCTGGACGCCCTGCCGGTGGCCTTGGTGGTCTTGGCCATCGGTTTATCCCTGGGCGGCACGACCGGCTATGCCATCAATCCCGCGCGTGATTTTGGACCCCGTCTGATGCACGCGCTCCTGCCGATTCCGAATAAGCGCGACAGCGATTGGGCATACGCCTGGATACCCGTGCTGGCACCGATGGCCGGCTCCTTGCTGGCCGTGCTCACCCATCGACTCGTCCCCTGAAGAAACGCCAGCCAACCGAACTTTGCTCAAGCTCCGTCAGGAGCGGCCTATGCCTGGACGTTTCTGCGTCGGCGCCACATGCCGCTCCTAATGGAGCTTGAGGTTTTCGGGACGCGTTGACTTGCGCCATTGTGGGCGGCGGTGTAAGACTTGCAGCACGCACAACCAACCAACTGCTTATGAGGAAAACCGGGACCACCCCGCCGGGGAGCCAAGCCAAACTCTCGCTGAAACGGGCTCGCTCACCCGCCGGCAAGATTCATCCAATCGTCATTTACCCGTTCCGGCAGCCGGACAATTACTCTGACTTGCAGGCCCTCTATCAACTGGTCAGGCGATTGGGGGCGGAAAAAGACCGCTATGCCCGCCCCATCACGGTCCTGGATCGCAAGACCCACCATTCCATGGACGGCAACAAAGCGTTCCTGGATTTCCGGAGGCACACCCTGACGCGTTGCTCGGATATGCTGGACGTCTGGGCGGTCGATACGTGCCAGATGTGGTACGCCGGCCTGGGCGCGGCCTTTGAAAAGGGTGGAGTGCGCGATGTTTATTGGCTCATCCCCGGCGATTTCAACTATGGCACCGCGGTCGGGCAGGAAGTCCTGGGCCGGCTGCACGATCTGCCGGAAATCATCCTCGAACTGGACCAGGACCTGTGCATCGGCGAAATCGCCACCGACCACAACAATTCCAAGCAGCTCATCGATACTTACGGCACCTTTGCCCTGCTCTACAATTGGTTCCCGGCCGAGGCCCAGGAAATCCGCCAGCTTACCGAACGTCCCCGTTCGGAGTTTTTTGCGGTCAGCCACGGCTTTTTGGGTGAGGCCTTGCGCCAACGCTGGTACCCCTACGAGCAAACCGTTGTCATGCTCCTGCAGGCGGTCTTCGGCAAGAAGAGCATCAGCCGGTTTTTTGTCGGCAACATCTCGGACCTGCCCGAGGGGCGGGAACCGCTGGCGCCGGCGATGCAGCAGGTCGAGCGGACCGAGCGGGTGCTCAAGGCGGTTTGGCGCGAACACCACCAGGTCGATCCAGACTGGATCGAGCAGTACCGCCGCCTGGAAAGCAGGTCCGAGCACGTCCGCCGCACCGCCCTGACCATTCTCCAGAACTTGCTGCGCTGAATCATGCGTGCTTTGGATTACCACAAGCCCCTGCGAGCTGTCACTTTCGTCTGCAACGCCCCAAAAGCCAGAATTGTCAGCCTGGTCGGTGATTTCAACCAATGGAACCCGGCCGCTCATCCGATGAAACAGATGCCGGACCGTTCCTGGCTGTTGACGATTGAACTAAAGCATGGCCACCATCGCTATGCCTTCCTGGTGGACGGTGCCCTGACCTTGGACCCCCACGCCCAGGGCATCACTCGCAACGACAAAGGCGAACGCGTTTGCCTGGTCCCCGTCAGTTGAACCCCTGAGAGCCGTACCGGGCTCCCGAGGCTACGTAGCGCAGATTTCCAACCTGCTGTATCGCCGACTTCCAGTCGGCAGGCCGTGCCTGCTTGGTCGCATCTGCGGATTGGAAATCCGCGATACAGCAGACTGGAAGTCTGCGCCACGCCTTCCAGTTGGGGAAACCCGTGAAGTGCCGGGACTACTCCCTGGTTCTGAAGCTGTAGTTGACCGGCTCGAGGGGCACCCCGCCGGCACTTTGGAAGTTCTTGTGCGACGGGCTGTTGAGCCCCAGCCGGTAGCTGGACCCGGGGTTGAGCGCGACCGGCAGCAGGCAGACCTTGTGATCGCTGGTCCAATAAGGTTTCTTGCCCTCCGGAATCGTAGGGAACTCGGGACCGCCCCCCGTCCAGGAGAAACCCTCGCCCATGGCCATGTTGAACTCGACACGCAGCTCCTTGAGATTCGGGTCCACGTCCTTGGCGCCGTTGAGCGGTTTGAGGCTGACGATCTTCGGCAGACCGACCTTGCGTTTGATCTCCTCGCTGGCGCCCTGGGTGGCGAAGTAAATGGCCGAAGGGCTGGCCGACACTCCATCCACGCTGCGGAAGTTCCGGAAGCTGCTGGAATTGATCCCCACGCGATAATAATGCGCGGGCGCGAGGTTGACCGGCAAGACGCAGGTCCGCTTGTTGCGCCACTGCGCCTTCTGTCCCTCCGGGCCGGGAGGAAAGTCCGGAGGGCCTCCGGTCCAGGACATCCCACGCTCCATGTCACGGTCAAAGGTGACCGTGATTTCCTTGAGTGCGGGATTGACCTCCGTCTCGCCGATGCGCGGAGAGGTCGCTACGATACGGGGCGGCCCTTGTTCGTCTTCCGTTTTGGATGCTGCGGCCCCTGGTCCCGGTTGGGCCTGCGTCAGTGTGGCCGAGGCGAGCGTGGCGAGCACCGAGGCCGCCAGTGCCTGCCAACGAGGGTTCTTTTCGATTTTCGTCTTCATTCCGATCTTCCATTCTGTGTTGGTTTCTTGGTTGCTGCCATTCCGAGCCGGCCCGGCGCAACCTCCGGGCCGGCAATGGTCCTTCCAGGGTTGGCGACCTACTTCTCGGCGGTCTTGAATGTATAGGCGACCGGGTCCAATGGCACGCCGCCGGCGCTCTGGAAATTCACGTGCCACGGGCTGTTGAGGCCGAGTTGGTAGGTCCAGCCCGGCTTGAGTTGGACCGGCAGCACACACGTCTTCCCGTCCTCCGTCCAATAAGCCCGCTTGCCCTCCGGGGTATCCGGGAATTCCGGGCCGCCCCCGGTCCATGAGAATCCTCCGCCCATGGGCACGTTGAAGGTGACGCGCAACTCGGTCAGGCCCGGGCGGACATTCTGCCCGTCGTTGGGCGGGTTCAGGCTGACCACCTCCGGCTTGCGCGCCTTGAGCTTCAGTTCCTCGCTCGCCCCCTGGGTCGTAAAGTAAAGGGCCGAGGGCCGGGCCGCCACGCCGTGGGCGTTGCCGAAGTTCTGGAAACTGGTCGAGTTGATTCCGACGCGGTAGTATCGCGCCGCCTCGAGCTTCACCGGCAAGACGCAAGTGCGCGGGTCCCGCCATTGGGTTTTGGCGCCCTCCGGCGACGGCGGGTAGTCCGGGCCGCCCCCGGTCCACGAGAACCCGCCGCCCATGTCCTGGTCGAAGGTAACCGTGATCTCCGCCAGGGCAGGGGAGACCTCGGTGTCGCCCACGCGAGGTGAGGTGGCGATGATATTTGGCGGACGCATTTGCCGTTTCAGTTCCTCGCTCGCGCCCCGGGTCGTAAAGCAGATGGCCGAGGGTGTCGCGGGCGTCCCCGCCGCGCTGCGGAAATTCCGGTAGCTCGTGGAGTTGATGCCGAGGCGGTAATAACGCCCCGCTTCGAGTTTCACGGGCAGGACACAGGTGCGATGGTCCTCACGCCAAGCCGCCTTTCTTCCCTCTGGCGATGGCGGAAAGTCCGGGCCGCCGCCCGTCCAGGAGAACCCGCCGCTCATGTCACAGTTGAAGGTGACGGTGATTTCCGTCTGCGCCGGGTCGACCTCGCTCGCTCCGACCTCGGGGGAAGTGGCGACGATGCCCGGAGGCGATTGGCCGCCGCCGGAAGGTTGGGCGGGCGGGCTCCCGGCGGCGCCGTCGGCCTCCGCGACGTTCCGGGCGTCCGTAAGTGTCAACAGGCCAAGGCCGGCGAAGAGCACAATTGCCACTGCCGGTCCGCGGTTGGTTTTCTTGAAGCTGGCGATCATCTCGATCCGCTCCTTCATTTGGTTCTTGTTTTCCACTGTCCCGGCCAGGCTCGGCGCCCAGGCCGAGCAGCCGAAGCCCTCCAGCAACTTGATAATCGTGCGGCCATAAGACCGATTCTCCTCTTCCTTGGCGTAGGAGAGCGCCAGCGCATCGCAGGCCAGTTCCCGGTCGGCGCGCATGCGATGGAACCCCCACCATACCAGCGGGTTGAACCAGTGCAGGATCTGCAGGGCCGTCATCACCCACCCGGTCGGAATATCGTGGCGCTTTAAATGGCCCAACTCGTGCAGGAAGACGTAGCGCAATTCTTCCAGGGAAAAACTGGCCGCCAGGCCCGCGGGCAGCAAGAGGCGCGGCCGCACGAAGCCGAAAAGAGACGGACTCTCCACCGCCCCCGTCTCGACCAGCGTCACCGGCGTCCGGACTCCCATCAGTTGCTTGCAGTCCTCGAGCAGATTGAGCACCGGGGCATTCACCAGGGCGCGGCAGCGAGTGACCCGCTTCCAGATGCGGTAGTGCGTGAGCGCCAGGCAAAGCGCCAGCAAGAAAGCCCCGGCTGACCAGAGCCACAGCAGCCGGGAGACGCTCGCGCCCAAAGGCGCCGCTGCCGGGGCCGGTTCGAGCCCCGGCCCTTCCCCCGCCCTTGCCTCCGGGACACTGGCCGGCGCCGGCGCCGCGGCGCGGGTTTCCACTCCCGGGGCTGCCTGCCCCCTCCCCGTCAGAGCGGCTCCGCCCGCGAAGCGCAAACAATTGAACAAGCTGACCGGCGACGGGACCGTCCAGGGCAGGGACAGCCGGATAAGGACCAGCAACCAAAGCCCGTAGCGCCAGCGCGCGTTGAGCCGGCGGCCCAGAATCAATTGCGCCCCCAGCACCAGCAGGATGAGCACCGCCGCCTGCCATGAGGCCTTGAACAGGGAGGGGAGATGGCGGAATTCCAGGAAGTCTTGCATAGGTCTCGCCTTGTTTTCAGTGCGTTCGGTCCTTGCTTTCCAGGAGCCGCTTCAACTGGCGAATCTCCTCGGCCGACAGCTTCTTGCGCTCCACGAAATGGGCCAGCATCGGCGTCAGCGAGCCTCCGAACACTCGCTCCAGAAACGACTCGCTCGCCGCATCGACGCACTTCCCTTCAAGGACCAGCGGCCGGTAGAGATACGCGCGCCCCTCCTTGCTGAACCCGAGGGCCTGCTTCTTCACCAACCGGTTGAGGAAGGCCTTCACGGTCTTGGGGTGCCAGGTCGGGTCGGCCTGCGTCAGCCGCTCGATGATGCGCCCCGCCGAACAGGGCGGCTCGGCCCAGACCACCTTCATCACTTCCCACTCGGTTTCAGAAATCCTCGGTATTTTTTTCATGCGCATGTTGTTGACTACGCTTGTAATCTTCCAAGCGACTACGTCAGTAATCTAAAAACGTCAAGCAGATTCTTCACTTTTTTCGATTTTTTTTGCCAACCGGCGGACGGCGCAAACCGCTCGCGCCGCCAAGAGCGGCATGTTTATGGCAAGGCAGCCGCACAAACCCGTCTTCAAGCAGGAGCGGCATCGAAGGTTTTGGCGAGCCTCCGGCGACCGGATTGCAGTCGAAGCCACGGGTCTGCTCAGCACCAGGGTGTAGCTGTCTCTGCCAGTCCGCGGGCCGGATGTTGGCTTGGCGGCGGCTGGGGGTGCTCACCGCCGCCGCGTTCAACACCTTCGCAGCCGACTGAGAGGCTAATCCTCTCAGTGAACGCGCCTGCTCCGGTGGCAAAATGACCATCCGCGCGGTCATTTGAATCTAGGCTGGTTCCGGATTCAGTTCCTGGACTAATCGCTCGACGGTCCCGAGCTCCTCGGGGGAGGCGTAAACGAGGATTGTGCCCCGGTGGCCTTTGTAGAACACGGATTTTGGCGGGGTGAGATCCACCCCGTAATCGCGCAAGATGGAATGAAGATCGTTTTCAGGCGCGCGCGGGATCGTCTGGATTCTGGATCCTGGCGAGGTGGCCGCCGAAGGCAAAGCTCCGGACCAGGGGACTGACCAGGAAGTCGTGGGGGAACCCGAGTTCGATCTGGCTCACCGCGTCGAGACGGGCCATCGCTTCCGGGGTGAGCGAGAACTCGACGCACTTGAGGTTGTCTTCAAGCTGCGCCGGCCTGCGGCTGCCGATGATCGGGATGCACGGCACGGGGCGCTGGAGCAACCAGCGCAAGGCCACCTGCGCGGGGCTGCGGGCAAGCTCTTTGGCAACGGCCACGACCTCGGCCGCGATGTTCAGGTTGCGGGCGGTGCGATAGGGCCTGGCCTCCTGCTGGTTGAGGCGCGCGCCGGGCTCGGAGTTTGGTTGGTTGTACTTGCCGGTCAACACACCTTGCCCCAGCGGGCTCCACGGCGTGACGCCCAACCCAAGCGCGCGCGCCATGGGCAGGAGCTCGCGTTCCGGCGTGCGTTCGACGAGCGAGTATTCGATCTGCAAACCGATGAACGGCGTCCAGCCTCGCAGCGCGGCCAGGGTGTTGGCTTGCGCGACAATCCACGCCGGGGTGTCGGAGATGCCGGCGTGGAGAATCTTGCCGGCCCGCGCGAGGTCGTCGAATGCCCGCATCACTTCCTCCACCGGGGTCGTGAAATCCCACGCATGGAGCCAATACAAATCAAGGTAATCTGTCTTCAGCCGCTTGAGGCTGGCTTCAGCGGCCTGCATCATGTTCTTGCGATGGTTGCCGGAGGCGTTGACGTGCTCGCCCATGGCCAGGGAATACTTGGTCGCCAGCACCCAGCGCTGCCGCTCGGCGGCAATCAGCTCGCCGACAATCTTCTCGCTGGTGCCATTAGTGTAGAGGTTGGCGGTATCGAGAAAATTCCCGCCGGCGGCCGCGAAGGCATCAAACATCTTTCGACAATCCTCCGGCGAACCACCCCATCCCCAGTCCTCGCCAAAAGTCATGGTTCCCAAGCACAATTCAGACACGCGCAATCCACTGTGGCCCAACAAACGGTATTTCATATCAGGGATATACTAACGCGCTCCACGCGTGGCGTCCATCAGACCGCGGAGATACTTGCGTCGGCGAGGAGACGCTCAAAAAAGCAGTTGCACGGAAATCGAATCTTTTTCCCCTGTAAGGTTTCAGCGGGACACGCGACTGATAGTTGTAGCGCGGGAGCAAAACCCTGGCGGCACGATCCGGGACTTGTGAGGGGGCACCGAGCAGTCGGCGTCCCAACCTCGACGCCGCCGGGGCTCCGAGGCTCGGAGGTCTTCACTTGATTCCGACGGCCATGGAATCCGGGCCGACGAGATGCTCGACCCAGGTTTTGTGAAAGCCGGCCGCGTGCATCCAGCCCGGCAATCGCGGCCGGTGTAGTCGAAGCCTTCCGCGGTTTCAATGAGCATGTTCAAGCCCATGAGCAATCCGAAGGCGTTTTCACGCCTGTCATCGTCAATGATCGCCTCATGAACAATGAGCGCGCTGTCCGGGGGCAAAGCGGCGTAGGCCTTGGCCAGAAGCGCGCGTTTCTGCTCGAGATTCCAGTCATGCAGGATGCGGCCCATGATGAGCACCTCAGCCCTGGGCAGAGGATCTTTGAAGAAGTCGCCGGCCTGGAAGCGCACGCGGTCGGCGACGCCGTTGGCGTGGACGTATTTGTCGAAGACCGGCTGCACCAGTGCCAGATCATAGCCGATGCCTTGCAGGTGCGGATGCTGCAGGGCCAGTTGCACAGGCACGGCTCCTTGCGCCGCGCCGATATCCGCGAAGCTCCGGCGGTTTTTCCACGGAAACTTTTCCGCGATGGCCATCGCGGCACCGAGGCTGATCCCGGTCATCCCGCCAAGGAAGCTCTCCAGCTTTTCCGGCGTGCTGTAGATCGCGGCAAACGGGCTGCCGCCGCTCTTCGCTTCGTTCTGCGGCCGGCCTGTGCGCAGGGCCTCGGTGAACGAACCCCAGAACGCATAAAGCCGGGCATTGAATATTTCTGAGTGTTGGGCCTTGTTCCACCCCTCCATCCCCGCTAACCTCAAAAATCACGATGAACAATCTTGTCATTCTGACCTTGTGTGGGCTGGTCACTTTTTCGGCGGCCGGAGATTCCCAGACGTTTGCCACCCGCTTTGCGGGGGCTGAGAATCCCCTCTCGGAGGGTGGCAAGTGGATGCATTACGGTCTTGATTGGGCGGCCATCAGGAAGGGCGGTGGCATCGCCTGCGGCACTCAAACCGGCACGAACACCGGCGCGCGCATGTACGACGACTCCTACGCGCATCTCTCTGGATTTCCGGCCGACCAGGAGGCGTGGGGAGAAGCGTATATTGCCAAACCGAATCCGGCCTGTCATCAGGAGCTCGAGATCCTCTTGCGCTGGACCAGTTCCGCGCATCGCACCACCGGGTACGAATGCTTTGCGCGGTGCTTGAACAATGATTCTTCCTATGTGCAGATTGTCCGATGGGACGGTCCGCTGGGCAAGTTCACTTATCTTGCGGATATGCGTGGCACGAATTATGGCCTCAAGCACGGTGACGTCCTCAGGGCCTCGATCGTCGGCAACGTGATCAAGGTGTGTATCAACGGCGTTGAGAAAGCCCGAGCCACGGACAATACGTTCAAAACGGGTAACCCTGGAATTGGGCACTTTCTGGCCTGCGATGCCGGTCAGGGCACCGGCTCGAATGCCGACTTTGGATTCTCGAGTTTCACGGCGCGCGGCCTTGCGGGAACCAAAGGCGCCAATTCACCTGATCCCAAGCCCGAGGCCCAGGAAAACAAAACGGCGCGAGCCCCGAGCACGAACACTATTCATGGCGAAAATGAACAGCGCCGCGAATAAGCACGACGGCGAGGTGCGCTTGTGGGTGGACGGCCAACTCGTGACCGAAATGACCGGCGTGATCCTGCGCAACGCCAGCCACCGCGACATCCAGGGGACCACTGGATGCTCGGCTCGCGTCACGGCCCGCGCTTTAAGGGAAAGGACTCGCCGCAGGGGCCACCCCGGGAGCAACGGAGCTGGCTCGACGGCCTCGTGGTGGCCGCGGGATACATTGGGCCAGCCGTGAAGTGAACTGACCGATGAGCGCCTTTTGGAACCGCCTGATTCTCATGTTGGCCACGGCAGCCATGTTGTGTGCCATTCCACCCCAAACCCCGGCCGCCGATGTCCGCGTCGGCGTGGCCGTGACCGACATCACTCCACCGATGGGCATCGCGATGGCGGGCTATTACCACGAGCGCGGGGCCGATGGGGTGCTCGACCCGCTTTACAGCAAGGCCTTGGTCATCGAGTCCGCCGGCGAGCGCGCGGCATTGGTGGTGCTGGACCTCATCAGCATCCGGCGCGGAATCACCGATCAAGCCCGAGCGGCCATCGAGAAGACCACCGGCATCAAGACGGGCTGCATCATGATCAGCGCCACTCACGCGCACACGGGACCGGAACTCGCCAACCCAGGAGAGTCCGGTTCGGACCTCGCCGGGCAGAGGCGACTCGTCGCGGACTACGCCGGGGCGCTGGCAGGGAAGATCGCCGAAAGCGTGCGGCTTGCGAACGAGCGGCTCCAACCCGCGCAACTCGACGTCGCGAAAGGCCGTTGTGAGGACCTGACCTTCAACCGCCGTTACTTCATGCGCGATGGCAGCGTTGGTTGGAACCCCGGCAAACAGAACCCCGACATCGTTATGCCCGCCGGCCCGAGCGATCCCGAAGTCAGCCTCCTCTATGTCGAGAAGCCTGGCGCCGCCGGCCCGGCGCAGTCCATCGCGACCTACGTGAACTTCGCCATGCACCCGGACACCTGTGGCGGCAGCAAGATCAGCGCGGATTGGCCGGGTGCGCTCAGCCGCGTGCTGGCGGGCTATCACGGCACGAACCACGTCACCCTGGTGGCCAACGGCACCTGCGGCAACCTGAACCACCTGGACACATCCTGGCGCTGGCCTCAAGGCACCGCCATCGAGCAGCATCGCATCGCCACCATTCTCGGCGCTTCCGTCTTCCAGGCTTACAAGCATCTCGCGCCCGTAGCGGTGGGACCGTTGCGCGCCAAGTCGGAGGTCGTTGAACTTGGGTTGCCCGCTGTCACACCGGCGCAGCTCGAGGAAGCAAAACAGACCCTCGCCGCGACAAAGGACGACCGCGGCGGCAACTTCATGAAGCTGGTGCGTTCCTACCGTGCGCTGGAGGTCGCGGGCCGCGGGGGCAAGCCGCTTCGCGTCGAAGTCCAGGCGATCGCGCTGGGCAAGGACGTTGCCTGGGTGAGCTTGCCGGGCGAAATCTTCGTGGAACTTGGGCTGGCCATCAAGAAGCGCTCGCCCTTTCCGCACTCCTTCCTGGTCGAGTTGGCCAACGAGAGCGTCGGTTACGTCCCCGACCGCCGCAGTTACGCCGAAGGCAACTACGAACCCGAGAGCGCGCGCTGTGGCGCCGGGTCCGGCGAAAAACTCGTCGAAGCCGCCGTGAAGCTCCTCACCGAGTTGCACGAATAGTCCCTTCATGTTCCCGTCAACCCCTTGCGCTCACACCAAATATGAAAACGAACCCAGTCTGCTCCCACGAACTCACCACTCGCCGGGATTTCTTGAAAACATCTGCCGCCCTCGCCAGCACGGCCGCGCTCGGCCAGTTCGCCCTGGAACGCAGTGCCCATGCCGCCGGCAGCGATGTCATCCGCATCGGCCTCATCGGCTGCGGCGGACGCGGCACCGAGGCGGCCAACAACGCGATGAACGCCGGCAAAGACATCCGCCTCGTCGCGATGGCCGACATTTTCGACGAGCGCCTCAAGGCCAGCCGCGAGGAACTCCAGAAAGCCAAGCCCGACCAGTTCGCTGTGAAGGACGACCATTGTTTCATCGGCTTCGATGCCTGCGAGAAAGTGCTCGCCTACCGCATCAAAGGCGAGAAACCGTGGCATTATGAGGGACTGCGCGCCAACATGTACGAGGTCGAGCACGCCGAGCTGTTCGCCTCGATTCGCAACCGCCAGCCCATTAACAACGGCCACTACATGTGCCTGAGCAGCGCGCTGGCCATTATGGCCCAGATCGCCTGCTACACCGGCCAAATGATCTCCTGGGGGCAGCTCATGGATTCTCAGCGCTCCTTCAGCTTGCCCCGCCGTTACGGGTGGGAGGTGGAGCCGCCCGTCAAGCCTGGCGTGGATGGCCGCTATTCCACGGCCCTGCAAGGTGATGCCGAAGAGGACAAATGGAAAATATGATGACCCCCTCATCCCGCCGCCTATTCCTGAAACGCTCAGTTGTCCTTGGCGCGCTGAGTCTGCTGCCCCGTGCCGTCTCCCTCGCCGCACCGACTCCGCCGCGCAATCGCCTCGGCCTGTTTGTTAGTCTCGACGGCAAGGAACCCGACGAGGCCCTCGAGCCGGTGAAACAACTTGGCTTTGGTTGCTGCGAGGTCTATCGCAACAGCTTCAGCGACGCCTACGCCGCCAAGCTGCGTGGCGCGCTTGCCCGACTCGACCTCCAGGCAACCGCCCTCTTCGCCTCGGGCCCGGGCCCGCAAGTCTATGACTTTTACCAAGGGCCGGAAACCATCGGCCTCGTGCCGCGGCCATTCCGCTCGGCGCGCGTTGCCGCGCTCAAACAAGCCTCCGACTTCGCCAAACTATGCGGCATCCCCGCGTTCGAAACCCACTGCGGCTTCATCCCGGAGAATCCCAACGACCCTCTCTACGAGGAAAGCGTCGAAGCCATCCGCGAGGTGGCCGGCCATTGCCGGAACAACGGCCAGACCTTCCTCTACCACGCCGGCCAGGAAACGCCCGTCACGCTGCTGCGGACGATCCAAGACGTGGGCCTCGACAACCAGGGCGTTGGCCTCGACACCGCCAATCTCATCCTGTGCGGCAAAGGCCATCCGCTCGCCGCGCTTGAGGTCTTTGGCCGGCACCTCAAAGCGGTGAACGCCAAGGATGGACTCTACCCCACCGATGCAAAGCACCTCGGCAAAGAAACGCCGCTCGGCCGAGGCAAGGTGGATTTTCCGCACTTGCTCCGGCGATTGAAGGTGCTCGGCTACGCTGCGCCCATCATCATCGAGCGCGAAATCGACGGCCCTCAATTTCGCGAAGATGTGCAACGCGGCCGGCTCTACCTCGAGAAGTTGCTCAAGGAGCTCGGGTGAACCGCGGCCCCTCATGCTGATCTCCAGCGATTCTCATTATATGCCACCTCCCCCAGGCCAGAATGAAAACCGCTGGCTGATTTCGCGTCGCCGGCTATTGCAGCTCGCTGCCGCGGCGGCTGCCGGAACTGTTCTCCAGCCGCTCCGGTCCCTGGCGACCGAAGGCCCCGGGTGGTTTTCCCCGGAGCCGGAGATCATCGGCGCCCCTTCGGATCCCGCGCTCTGGCCGGAGTACCGGCGGCTCCTGGGCGCCTGGCGGGAGGATAAACGCCGGGAACTCGGCTACTCGGACGCGCTTTACCGTCGCCAGGATTTCGCCTGGGTAGGGCGGTGCTTCGCGTGTTGCTTTCTCATGGTCTGCGACGAGTTGTTTCTCGACCACCGCGCCGGCCGCTTCACCCCCGGGCGGTTCCTGGATCAGGGCGAACTCGAGTTCGGCGGCTACGATGCCGTCGTGCTGTGGCACGCCTATCCGCGCGTCGGGTTGGACGAGCGCAACCAGTTCGATTTCTACCGCGATTTGCCCGGCGGCCTGCGCGGCCTGCGCGGCCTCTCGCGCCATTTTCAGCGACGGGGCGTTCGAGTATTCATCGACTACAACCCCTGGGACACCCAGACGCGCCGCGAAACCAAGGGCGATCTCGACGCCCTGGCTGAGCTGGTCCAAGCCGTCAACGCCGACGGCATCTTCCTGGACACCCTGGACCGCGGCGTGGCGGAGTTCCGCCGGAAACTGGACGCCGCCCGGCCCGGCGTCGTGCTCGAGGGCGAGGGCGCGCTCCCACTGGCGAACGTCCACGACCATCACCTTTCCTGGGCGCAGTGGTTTTCCGACAGCGCAGCGCCGGGTGTGCTCCGCAACAAATGGTTCGAGCGCCGCCACCTCCAGCACCAGATCAAACGCTGGGATTCTGACCACACGGGCGAATTGCACACCGCCTGGATGAACGGCAGCGGGATGCTGGTCTGGGAGAACGTCTTTGGCACTTGGCTTGGCTGGTGCCAACGCGACCGCTCCCTCCTCCGCGCCATGCTCCCCATCCAGCGTCGTTACGCCGGCCTCTTCTGCGGCGAAAACTGGACCCCGCTGGTCCCCACGCTCAAGGCCGAGGTCTTCGCCAGTCTCTGGGGCGGCGGCGGCCTCCGGCTCTGGACGCTGATCAACCGCAGCCAGGCCGCAGTCGCCGGGCCGCTGCTGCCGGCCCGATTGGAGCCCGGCCAAACCGTCTTCGATCTGGTAGCCGGCAAGCCGGCCTCGCCCGACTTTTCCACGTCCATTGCCGCGCGCGGCCTCGGCTGCTTCGTGGCTGGTGCGCCGGCGGCCCTGGGCGCGGACTTCAAACGCTTCCTGCGCGCCCAGGCGGCCGCCCAGGCCCGGGCCAGTTGGGATACCGCGTATCCGCAACGCCAAACGCAACTGCTCGCGGTAAAGCCGACCCAAAAGCGGCCGCTGGCACCGGAGGGCATGGTTGAGGTTCCCGCCGCGGAGATCAATCTCGTCATCGATATGCGGCTGCGCGAGTGCGGCTACTATGAGTCCGTTCGGGAGAAAAATCCCGATTTCCAGGATGTCTATACCCACAAAACCGCCCCTTTCCGCCGCCGCGTCCGTTTAACCCGGTTTGCCCTGGATGCCACCCCGGTAACCAACGCCCAGTTTGCGGCGTTTCTCAGGGCCACTCGCTGGCGCCCGCCGCATCCGGCGAACTTCCTCAAACATTGGCTCAACGGCTCTCCCCCTCCCGGCAAAGAGGATCACCCGGTCGTCTATGTCGACCTGGACGATGCCCGCGCCTTCGCCCGGTGGGCCGGCAAACGGCTGCCCACCGAGGAAGAATGGCAATACGCCGCCCAAGGGCCGCAGGCCTTGAAGTACCCGTGGGGGAACGAGTTGCTGCCCGACCGCTGCAACGACGGCAGGGGCGGCGGCACCACGCCCGTAAAGGCCTTTCCCGAAGGACGCTCCCCCTTCGGGTGCTACGACCTGTGCGGCAATGTCTGGCAATGGACCGAAAGCGAGCGCACCGACGGCCGCACCCGTTTCGCCATCCTGCGCGGGGGCTGCTTCTACCGGCGCGGGGGGTCCCTCTGGTACTTCGATGACGGACTCCACCCCGCCAACTTCGCCGCCAAGATGCTGCTGAACTGGGCCGGCCTGGATCGTTGCGCCACCATCGGCTTCCGCTGCGCCCTCGACCTGGCCTGAAACGGTTGATCCATAGTGCGCTCATGGTAACGGTGCTTCTGGACCATCCACCTATTTGCGGCGGCTGCCAGGAACCGGCAGGGCGGTTCTAAACAGTGTCTCTGATATTTGCTCCTTTGCTTGTCCGATTTGAGTGTCGGCGGTTACTATTTAATGAGTGAACGGTCTGACCGACCAACAGTTGTTGCGCGATTACGCCGAGCGCCAAATGGAAGCGGCGTTTGGCGAACTCGTGCGGCGGTATGTCGATCTGGTCTATTCCGCGGCGTTACGCATGGTTCGCGACGCGCACATGGCGGAGGACGTGACGCAAGGAGTGTTTGTCGCCCTGTCGCGCAGCGCGGGGCAACTCACGGCTCGCCTGGTCTTGTCTGGTTGGCTGCACCGCACGACTCAAAATCTCGCGGGCCGCGCTTTGGAGCGTCTGCGTGAATTGCTGGCCAAACGCGGCATCGTTGCTGGCGCCAGCGGGCTCGTTGTGGTCATCTCCGCCAATGCCGTCCAAGCCGCGCTGGCGGGAACGGCCGTTGCCACGGTCACAACTTCAACCGCTGCCACAAGCACTCTCGCTATGACGACGCTCCAAAGGACCCTTGTTGCCACAACCCTCGCCGTCGCGATTGGCGTGGGAAGCTACGAAGCCCGGCAAGCCTCCCGCTTGCGTGCCCAGGTCAGGACGCTCCAGCAACAACGCCTGCCGCAGCCCGAGCGATCCCATGATGCCGCCCTCCTGTCTCTACAAAACCAGGCATGTCTGGGCCGGGTTTGGCCGCCTGGGGCGGCTTATGGCACGGTTGAACCAGGATGAGAGCAAACTTTCGCCAGAGGAAAAAGCCGCCAACGAAGCGGCGCGGATGAGGGTGATTGACGAGGTGCCCAAACTGGTGAAGGCCATGAAACAATTTGACCAGGACAAGTCATCCGGTGCGAACTCGCAGGCGGATGATCCGTTGGACGATGGGGCGTGCTTGCTCTACGGCGCGTTGAATCTGGACGAGCAACAGTTCGGACAAGTCTATGGCCTGATGCAAAAATACGCTCAAGAGGCCAGGCAAAAGGGCCTTTCGGGGGAGAATCCCACCCCCGAAACCGCGGCCGCGTTGAAACCAATGTGGGAACAATTCAAGGCGGAAATCCCAAGCATCCTCACCCCCGAACAAGCCAGGATCTTCGCCGAGGTCATCCCCCTCATTCAGGTCGAACCGGGAAAAGCTAGTTTTAACTTCAAATTCGACCATTTTTGAGTCACAGACAAGGCGACTGGACCGGCTATGATGGCGTGCATTCTTGCGCAAGCTCTTTCCTGATCAGCGCAGGGTTGACTTTGGCCGGAGTCTGGCAAGAATCCACGGCCGATATGGGTCACTATTGCCGGCGGTGCGGCCGGGTGCGCGCCAACGAGCGGTTCAGCGGGCGCGGCCATCGCGACCACGTCTGCAAAGACTGCCAGCGAATGCCGCGCCAAGAGCGCGACCGAATGGACCGGCTGGACGAAATCCTGGGCTTTCTTCAGCAATCCAATATCTCCGCCAGGAACCTCGGGCGGCTGAAGCAGCTTTGCAGCCATGCCCGACCGGAGATCGCAGAGCTCGCCGCTTTGATTCTCGAGATCGGCCGCGTGCAACCTGGCAAGCGGAACCGGTGGTTCAAGCTCGCCCGCCGCCATTCGGAACTGTTTGAGCGCGCCGTCGAGTTGCTGGGCCTGGAGTTCTTCCAAGACCTGCTGGCCGGCCACGGCGATTTCGATTCGCCGCTTTGGGACATTCTTGAGGAACACCGCATCGCGCCGCCCTGGACGGCGCGTCCGTGCGACTGTGGCAGCGGCCGCGCCTTCCGCGACTGTTGCCTGGAACGGGAGAACGCGGAGGCGGATGAGCTCGTGAGCTACGACGAGTTTAACCAGGGGCGCTAAGTTTTCACGAAGCATCGCGGGCTCTCACGAATGTTAAGGAAGGGAGGAGGCGGGTTAACAGTTTGGCCCCGAATGTAATCAGGCGGTCCTACGGCCGATCCATCCTCGTGATGGAGCGGCAGAAGCCGCGGCGGCTCCATTATCATCTCAAATCGGAAACGCCTTCGAGGTTAGAAGCAACGCATCCGTGTCCTGTCCCGGAGGGACGTATGAGAGTAGCCCAACGTTGAAACGTTGGGCTCTGGGCCATCTCGCGGGGGCTGGCCCGGTGCCAGGCGGATTACCACGCCGCGCTGGCCAATGCCGACGAGAAACGAATGAACGACTACGACGGTCGCGGTTATCTTTCGCAAGGTTATCTGGGTGAATTCTGCAGGTTCTTTTTGTCCACGCCTTCAGACCAGGTCCAGTTCATGTGGGAACTGCTCGCCCTTGATCGGATGCTGAACCGCATCGCCGGCTATGCCGAGCGGAGAGAATCCGCAAAGGGACTTCCACGCGGCTCGGCTCTGGTGCTCCGGGAAGTCTTTCTCCGCGGCGAAATTGCCCGCGGCGACGCGGCCCGAATAATAGGCGCCTCACCGCGTACCGCCCAGAAGCTCACGGGTGAGTTGCTCACGCAAAGGTTGGTCACCTCGGGTTCGCCCAAAGGCCCATTGCACCCGGGTTTTCCTGCCGATGCAGCCGGCCAATACTTTCCGAACCTGTATCCAGCCGGTGCGGATTGAGAAAAAGGATTGCTGGTGGAGTTCCCTGCTCTATTTGCCGATCTCAATCCACTCCCCGTTTATTCATGAATGTGAGCCTTCATGGGATGTGGCGATTGAAAGCCATGGTGGTAGTTGTTCGTGCCCTGGTCGTAGAGGCCCCACGAAGCGTATGCCGACGGCGTTGACATGGGCAGGGTGAAGAGGCAACAAAGAAAATAGAGGTTCATTTTGGATTCATCACGGTCGCGCAGGCCCGGCGCAGGTAATCCTCGAATGCCCACTCGCCGCTGCTGCCAGTCTGGCGGACCACGACCAGATCGAGGCTCGGCACGAAGGCGATGAGTTGGCCGCCGGAGCCCGGCTTGTCCCGGGCGTCAGCCGGGATGCCCTCACCGCTGCGGCCGCCTTGGGTCCAATGCCGCGCGGGCAATTCCCAGCCGTGCGAAAAGACCTGCGGGTTGAATTTCCAGCGCAACTCGGGGGTCTTGACCTCGTGGGTCGGCGCGGCGGTTTGGTCCACAAACCACTTGGGGATGACTTGCTGGTCCCGCCAACGCCCGCCCCGGAGCATGCAGTAGGCGATCCGGGCGAGGTCCCGCGCGGGCATGCCCAGTCCGTGCGAAGGGTGGCGCCCGTACTTTTCGCCGCCCTCGTAAAACTGAAACGACCAATGCTCGATGCCGAGCGGCTTGAACAGCGCTTGAATGGCGAACTGATCGTAGGGCTGGCCGGTAACGGTTTCGCAGACCAGGGCGGCGTGATCCAGCGCATGAGTCGAGTAGCCGCAGGCCGTTCCCGGATCGAAGGCGAGCCTGGCGGTCCGCACATCGCCGCCATGGCCAAGCACATATTCCCAGGTCCCGTCGTTGGGCGCGCCGGTGGCTTCCGGGCAGATGCCGGAAGTATGATTGAGCAACTGCCTGACGGTGATCGAGGCCTTGCGCGGGTCACTTAGCGGCTGCGCCCAGGGGATGTAATCAAAGGCCGGATCATCGAACTTCATCTTCCGGGGCGTCAGCCCGTGCTGGCTTCGCTCAGAGGCGATGGCCAGCACGGTCGCGCAGACGGCCTTTGACACCGAGGCGACGCGGCGCGAGTCGGTCTTGGCGCTGTCGCGGCGCTCGACTTCCAACACGATGCAGCCGCGGCGAATGACGACCGCGGCAAAGTCCCGGTTGTCGCTTTGCAACAGCCACTCTCTGAGCGCATCGAGCCTGGCCGGGTCCGCGCCGGTTACGCGCCGGATGTCGTCCGGGGCCTCGAGGATTCGCCAGCCGCCGGCCGATTCCGGCGGTGGGAAATACACTTCAGCGGCCTCGGCGCCTTTCGGCAAGACAGACAAGGCGACCAGACCGGCTATGATGGCGTGCATGGTTGGGCAAGCATTGCGCATGGCGTCCGTTTTAGCAACGCTTGATCGGGGCGTCCTCAAATGGAGGTTCGAATGAACGCGAATAGAGGCAGAGCGAAAGCCAGGTTCGCGCGCACGTTGACCCGGTCACCGTACGCTGATCGTGCCGCACCATGCGGTCCGTGGCCCCCAGCGATTGTTTTCGCGTGATTCGCGTGATTCGCGGGCTCTCCCTCAGAGTGGTCGCGGCTAAGGTTTGTCCCGGAATGCCCGGGACTGTTTGAACAAGAGGATTCGGTCCCGCATGTCCTTCTGGTCCGGTTCGCTGGGTTGGCCGGGGCGCAGGGCTTGTTCCTCGAATTCGATGGCGCGGTTGAAATCGCCGGCTTCGGCGCAGGCAGCCGCGAGGGTGTCAACCCAGCTCCACTCCTTCCAGTGCGCCAATTCGCACGCCTTCGTGGCGGCAGCGACTGCCTCCTGGCCGTGGCGAACCGATCTGGCAAGAAAATGCGGAGGCGTGAGCGCTCTCATATTCGAAAGAAATTTGTGTTTCATTATGCTCATTCCAAATATCCGCGAACCATCAATTTGTGAGTCGCAACTTTGTCATCAGGCTGCAGCTTTCAACGAGGCAGCGGTTCCACGATGAGCAACGCATCCTCCCATCCGGCCGGAGTGGAAAAGGATTGCTCCCCGGCGGCCGAAAAACGACCAATCTTCGCGGATTGGCCGGTCCTCGGATCAATCCAAGAGGCTTCCGCCAACTTTCCCGCCGTGAGCTTGTTCAGGTTGACGGAAAACGACGCCCTGCCTCCCAGGTACACCATGAGCCACTGGCCGTCTGCATGACGAGCGGCCAGGTTTAATACCTGCCCGTTGGTGTTGCCACCGCCGGCCAAAACGCTTTGGTCGGGGACCAGCCGCCACCACTCCTTTCGGCCCACGAGGACCCGCCTCAGGATGCCCAATTGAGCGGCACCGGGAGCGTCCAGTGCTTGCTTCCAGGTTGGGAGCACCCGCCAACTGTCATTGTGCCCATAAGCGTGATGGCCGCCAGCCAGGTAAGAGTAATAGGCCTGGCGGCGAACCCACAGCGGCGTAACCTCGAACCCGTATTCGGAACCCTGTTCGTAGGCGCCTTCTGCCATCAGAACGGGTTTGGCCGGCTTGAGATTATAGTCCTTGGCCACCATCGGGTAGATGAGTTCGACCGATTTCCAGGTCTGGATGGAGTCGAAGTCCAGCCATTTCTCTGCGTGCAGGAAGCTGGAGGAAAACGGGGCCGGATCCGGTTCAACGGTCACCAGATGGCGGCCGCCATCTCCTTCGTGCAGGCCTGCGGCCAATTCCCGCAACGCGGGAACAAACTCCTCCTTAGCCTCGGGCACCATGCACCACAGGATGTTGGGCATGTCCTTGTAGCGCCGAGCGACCCATTTTGCCCACGCACGGGCATTGTCGGCCGTGAGATACTTGCGATTGGTTTGATGGTAGATCGTCATGGAGATGACGACGCCGTTCTGCCCGGCGATGCTGAGGACAGCATCAACGTTCTTGAAATAGGCTTCGTTGGGCGTGAGCGGGTTGTTATCCGTCCAGGGCTTTTCACCATGGACGTTGGTCTTGGTGCCATCGCCGACGCCCAACAACATGACCTGTGCGAAGGCAAAGCCGTTCTCCCTCGTCCTTTCGAGAATCGCCCTGGCCTCCGGGAGTGTGTAGTCGCGCGCCAGTTGCCACTGGGTTGTGCCGAGCCAAAAGAGGGGCTCACCCTTCTGGTCGGTGAAGTACCTTCCGCTCTCACTCACTTTGACCGGATACAGCGGCTCCCCGGCACGTGCGCTGCCCACGGGGATCTTAGGAGAGGGCGCCGGTCCGTTCGCCACGTCGCCCGGTGGGATGAGCGGCAGGTCCAGCCACGCCAGGCCGACGTCGCGATCCATGTGGCTCTTCACCCCGCCCGGCATTTTCGCCGAGCCATTCCCATCGTAGAAAATCGCCAGCCGGCTGCCGGCTTTGACGGCCGAGGGGAGGCCAATGATGTGCTTCGACCATTTGCAGTTCGTGCGGTCAAGCACCACGGCCTTGTGGCCGCTGTTCCAGCGGGTGATGTCCCGGGTCCAATAAACCCAGATGGCGTCGGTGTACTCCAAGCCATCCTCCACTCCAACGTGGTTGGTAAACAGGAACCAGGTTCTGCTCTCGTCGTCGTAGAAAAGGGAGGAGTTTTCCACCTGTTCGTCCGGCGGCACGATGGGTTCGGGGGCGATCGCCCAAGGACCGTTCAGGTCTTTCGTCCGGGCCAGGCTGAGGGTGCGTTTGATCGGGCGGTCGGTCGAGGCGCTGAAAAACATCAGATATTCGTCGCCCTGCCGGATCACCTGGCCGGGGCTGGCGGTGGCCGAGTAATAGGTGCCCGGCTTGGTGCGGAAGGGCGTCACCGCTGTTTGTTTCTGCCACGGACCTTCCGGGGATTCGCTCTGAGCCTTGATGGTCAGGTAGGGAAACCCGGGAATCAAATCCGGGGGAGGAGTAACATGGGGGGTCCCCAGGTAGAACATGTGCCACTGCCGGCCATCGAAAAACGTCACCCCGTAAGACGCCGAGGCCGAATCATCCTCCCCGGCTTTGCCAAGGTCCAGCACCGGGCCTTTGACCGTCCAATGGACCAGGTCCCGGCTGGTGGCCAGGCAAGTCAACCACCCCTTTGGGCCGGCGCCATCGTAGTGCATGTAGCAGATGCCGTCATGTTGCCACACCCAGACATCTCTTGCGCCCAGGGCGTCGCAATTCCCCGGACCGCCGCCGTGACGTAACACCACCCCGCCGTCCTGGGCATCAAGACGCCACGTCGCCGCCGGCCGCCCATCCGAGTAGGTTGCCACTTCCGCAGCTCGCTCGACGCGCGATCCGGCACCCCAGGCATTCCCCAGGGCGAGACTGGCCGGCAGCGGGCTCGCTTCGGGCTGGATCGTAAGCATCACCGTGGCGGCGGGGTCGGCGAACAGATCGATGGCGCCCCCGCTCGCCTGGCGGACGGCTTCGCCCAGCATGAGGAAATGGCCAAAGCCGTAGTTCCAGTAACCCACACCTTCAGCACAGTAGCCGTCCGGCGTAAAGCTGCGCAAAAAGAATTGGATGTAATGCTGCGCGGCGGCAACAAACCGCGCCCGCTCCTGCGGCGACGCCTCCAGCGCCAGCGCGGCCCCAGTGAGGCCGCTCAGGCACACCGCATTCCAATTATTCCTCACCCGGAGCCAGTAAATCTCGCCCCGGCGTCCTTCGACCATGTCACGGAACGGCTGCAGGACCCGGCGCTCGACATTGGCGCGGAGCCGACGCCTGGTTTCCGGCGCGAGCCGCTCCCCAAGCAGGTAGTCGGCGGCAGCCAATTCCCAAGCAAGCAGCGTGGCCCGGAGGTCCATCTCCACCGTCCGGCCGTAGAAGTTGTCCAGTTCCCCGTCCATTCGCTCCGAGATTGGCCGTCCAAAACCAGCCGGTTTGGGCGGCAAGCGGGCGGCGATCTCATTCAGGCGAGCGGCGTCAAATTCCATCGCCGCTGCCGCGGGCAGGGCAAGGAGCGTGAGCAGAGATGCCGCCAGGATGCCGCACCTGATCGGGCCAGGCAGAAGCGATTCATTCATGGACCGAGCATGGCCCGCGGCCCACCGCCGCACAACTGCTTTTGATTCCACCCGGAGTCGTGGGCCGCCAGGATCATCGCCTTGATATTCTCCCTGGGCGCCTCCATGGGCACTTCGCAGCCGGAGCCGAGGATGAAACCGCGCCCGCCCGTGTCCATGATGTCTTGAGTTGCGGCGCAGTTCACCGCGGCCGCACTGCCACGCCATAGCAACTCCACCGGATCGAGATTGCCCATATAAGGCGCGACCGGAACCCGGTCCACCGGCTGCCGCCGGGCGGCGCAACGAATGCGGTCCAGGGAGGTCATGGGAAAGGCTGAGGGCTAAAGGCTAAAGGCCAAAATCCGAGGCCCCTTCTCATCATGTTATCCGTTCAATCTTGGGGCATCTCAAAGGTGAAAGCGGGAAGGGGGCTGCTCAATCATAGGCTTCGCTTCCGCCACCTCGTAGGTTGCCTGGCACTTGGGGCGGTACAGATAGAACTCGTAGTAATAGTCCCGGTTGGGCCGTTTCTGCGATTTCTGTTTGACGACTGGCGTCCCGCACTTCCAGCAGGGCTGGCCCGCCTCCATCAACCGAGGGCGTTCTCCTTCCTTTTTGAAGGCTGGCTGGCCAGCGGAGAGGGGTTTCAACTGTAATTCAAGCTGATCCGAGAACGCCTTCAGCCCAAGCCGGCCCGATTTTTTCATGAGCGGAGAGGATGGAGGAATCCTCGCTGCCGGCGCACTCCATGAAGCGCTTCCGATGGGGGGTGGTTTCGGGAAGGGCCCCAGTTCATCGTAGTCCGATTGACGGGTTTGCGCGGAGGGGAGAAAGCGCAATCACGGTGGCGGAATACGGCGGAAACTTGCAGGGAAATTCCGCCGCGGCGCCGGTAAAGGTGGTCGGCGCGATGTCCGGCGAACCGGCCCCGGTGCGGGCGGCTTCCTCCGGCGTGCCGGAGCCGTAGTTGACGGTGATGAAAGCCTGCGCGTGGAGGTTCGTGGCCACGTGGACAAAGCTTGAAAAGGGCGTCGCCCACGTCCAGGGATTGGCGCCGTTTCGGTTCGAGGCCCAGTGATAATCATCCGAAGGCGAACCGCCCGGAAATCGAAGCGCCTGCGCATTGAGTTCGCGCAGCGCGGAAACCGTGCCCGGCGTGTCGAAATACGGGTCCCACATGACCGCATTGAGGCCGAACAGCCGCGCGTCCAGCGTCCGCACAATGTGCGCGGCATCCACGTGCACCCGCACTTCGTCGGCGCCGGGCCGCAGCCCCGTCCGCGCCCAAAAGCCCAGCGCGAGGAGGCCGGCCGCGGCAAAGGCCATTCCCATTCCGGATGGGCGCAAGCGGTTCACTTTTACGCCTTCGTCATTTGGCTCTTGAGGGAGGAACCTCACTCCGCAGGTTTGGCGAACTTCGCCGGGTCGATCTCCACGTTGTGTTTTACGCTCAGGAACCTCATCGTGAACTCAAATTCCTGGCCGGCGTTCGAGATTTTCATTTTCATCGTGCCGGGGAATTTCAGGCCGTCAAACGCTCTGTAATCCCGGGGGAACACGTTGACATTGACGACCCCCTGGGGGCCTTGGTATTCCGATTCCTGCCGGATCACCAGGCCGGTCGTCGTGCTGAACCAGAACTTCTCTTTGCTGGAGGCGGATGGCTTCGACTCCAGGACCCAGGCTTCGTCGTCACCCACCTTCTCAGTACCTTTGTACGCCAGGCCCGGGTAGAGGCCTTTGAGGTTGAGCTCCCGATCGAGCCGCGCATCACGTCTGATCTTCGCTAGTTCGTCCCCGGTCTTGACCCGCAGACCTTCCCAGGGGTTCTTCGCCCAGGCCACCGTCCCGTCAAAGCCTTCATCGATGATTCCGGCCGCCCCCAAATCAATGTGCGACCGCTGCCGGTCGGGCGCTTTGGCGAAGACCTCTCCTTCGCTGTTGCCCAGGGTGTCGGATTCAACTTTGAATTGGACGAGGCGCGAATGGACTTTCTCCATCGCCTCCTTGCCGCCGACGGCCTGGACATGTTTGGCCAGGATGGAGTCGACCGTCGGCGTGTCGGCCGCCGCCGTGTGCCGCATGAGAGTCAGGGAGGAGCCGATTAATATCGGCGCGATCAAGCGTGCTAATTTCATACTCGTCGTTAGAATCTACGTTTCCTGCTATGGTTTAAGTTCGGCCGGTGGCCGGCCGGGACTGTCGGTCCGGCCGCACCACTGGTTTGCCTAAACCCTCTTACACGTTTCCGCGCGAAGCGCCATTACAAAACCTTCCGGGAACTATACTGAGGGGTTCGTGGGATGCACTACAAACGGACGGCCCCTCACCCCGGCCCTTTCCCCATCGGATGGGGAGAGGGAGAGTGGCCGGTGGCCACACACTGTAAGTCAACCCTGTCCATTGGTAACACCCGAGCGCCGCTCAGGGAAGCCTCGGAATCTCCGATCATCTGTCCGAAGCTCAGGTGCTCAAAGCCGCTTGCACTCCGCCCACAAGAACGGCCCAATCGTTTTCTGATTCAGTTCCACGCCCAGCCCTGGGCGGCTGGAAATGGGCAGATAGCTGTCCCTGATATCGAGTTCCGGCGCGTGGTCAACAATCCCCCAGTGCTCAGGGATTCTGAAGGGATAGATTTCCTGGATGGCGAGGTTGGGCAGGCAGGCGTCCAGTTGGAGGGCTGCGGCGGTGGCAACCGGGCTGGCGCAAGTGTGAAGCTGCACCCGCATGCAGTAGGTCTCGGCCATGGCGGCGATGTACTTCGTTTCGAGCAACCCTCCCACGCCGCCCGGATCGGGCTGGATAATATCAGCCGCGTGGCTCTCCAGCACCCGGCGGAATCCGTAACGGGAATAGAGCCGCTCTCCAACTCCGATCGGAATGTTCACGTGCTCGGACACCTTCTTGAGCGCTTCCACGTCGAAGGGGTCCACCGGCTCTTCAAGGAAATATAAACCGAACTCCTCGAGTTGCCGGCCCAGCCGAATAGCCACATCGGTGGTGAGCTCTGCGCTCAGGTCCACCATCAAGTCAATCTCCGGTCCGATGGCATCCCGGATGGCCTTCACGCTCTCCACGGCCCACTTCTCGCCTGCGCGGTCGATCGAGCGCAGGGACACGTGCCTGATATTGCCGTGGGGCCCCGCGTCCGGCCGCGCCAGGGGGTAAAACTTCAAGGCCGTGTAACCCTGCTTGACCACTTGTTCTGCTTCCCGCGCATAGTCTTCAAGGCGGCGGCAATGGAAGGACCATCCATTGGCATAGACTCTGACCTTGTCTCGAAACTTGCCTCCCAACATTTCGTAAACCGGCACGCCCAAGGCTTTGCCTTTGATGTCCCAAAGGGCCGTCTCCACCGCGCTCATCGCGGGGAACACGATCGAGCCGCCGCCCTTGGCCCAAAAGGTGTGGTCATACATGTCATGCCAGATGGCTTCGATATTAAACGGGTCTTTGCCCAGCACCAGGGCTTCCACCAGGTCCTGGATCATGCCGGCGGCCGCCGTATTGCCCACGCCGTAGGCAACGGCGGCTTCCCCGATGCCGGTGCAACCCTGGTCGGTAAAGAGCTCCAGCAGCACCGGGCGCCGCCCGCCAATATCCACTCGATAGATCTTCGCCCTGGTTATTCTCATCGAAATTCAGATGGTCCGCAGTCAATTGCTTATCTCGCCGACACTTCGGGTGCAGAAACAGACGCGCGCAGGACAAAAAGGTTACAAAACTCCGGCTCAGGCCAGGCAGCTCGGCTGCGTGGCGCGAGGCGATTTTTCGGGACATTCCCTTCCGAATGATCTTTCATCTACGGATGCCTAATCTGCGCCGATTGGCGAGAAGCAATGAACAGGCCCTCCTGGAGGGGGCCCAGGTTTGCTTGGCTGAAGGAGGTCGCGGCCCATGAATGAGCGCGAGGAAGAGCGCGAGCGAGCCGGGACAGGGCTGCCGGAACGGGCGATGCCGGCCTGTGGTTTGGTCGTTGTGGAAAGCCGCTATGTGCCGGGAGAGGCGAGGCCGTTCAAGGATGTTTATTCGAGGTTTTATCTGGTCATAGCCGGGCAGGCACGGTGGGAGTGCGGCGGGCGCCGCCACGCGCTGGGGGCGGACACGCTCTGCCACATCCCGGCGGGCCAGACACATCGGTTGGAGGTCCTGCCCAACGAACCGATTCTGGCATACGTAATCCGGTATCAGCCCACCCTGCTCTCGACGGCGATCAGCAGCCAGTTGGCGGCCTTTGGAATGCTGCCGATCGACCTGACGGCCACGAATGTCAATCAAGCGCGCGTGGTCCGTTCCATTTTCCAGGAAATGCTCTTTGAACAGGATGCCCGCCAGGAGGCCTGGGAGGAGTTGCTTCATTCCCGGCTGATTGACCTGGGGGTGCGAATCCTGCGGCTAGCCCGCCGGCGCGGCCCCGAGGATTTGCCCGTATTCGAGCCGGGCAGTGACAGCACGGATCGCGTTGCTCGTTATGCACTCGAGTTGAAGTCCCATTTTTTCCGCCAGGAAACGATCGCCCAAGCCGCCCACTCGGTGGGGTTGGGGCGGCGCCAGTTCACCGGGCTGTTTCGCAAGGTGACAGGCCAGAGCTGGCGGCAGTACATTTTGAGCCTGCGGTTAAAGAATGCCGCCGGGCTGCTGGTTCAAACCGGCCGTTCGGTTTCCGCCGTGGCGTTCGAGTCTGGCTTCGATGACTTGTCGCATTTCCACCATCGGTTCAAGTTGGCCTACGGTTGCTCGCCTTTGACTTACCGCGAGCAATGGCGGATTCGTTTGCCGCGGGTGGCGCGCGGCTTTAGGGAACCGGCCAGCGGCCCGCAGTCGCCCGGGTTCAGCTTGCGCGGGATGAAAGGCTGGTTCTGGACTCCGGAGCAGTATTTGGAGGAGATTGAGGTGCTGGCGAGCCTGGAGATGAATTTTCTGATGGATTGCTATGGATCGATGATCATCTCGCAGCCCGGCGATCCGTGGTGCAACGAATGGTGGACGCCGATGAAGGATGCGCGGAAGGAGGCTTACGCGCGAATCATCCGGGTATGCCGCGAAAACAAGATCATTTTTTGCTTCGCATTGCATCCGCAGTTGGCGTCCCCCCGCCCGTTAGATCCCCAGAACCGCGAGGATGTGGAGGCCTTTTACCAGCACTACGCCTGGGCGCAAGGCCAAGGGGTGGGCTGGTTCAGCGTATGCCTGGATGGGACGAGTTGGGGTGCTGCCGGAGCGGCTGCGGCCGGGTGTACTCAGGCCGGATTCGTCAACTCGATTCTGGCCCGGCTCCGGACCCAGGACCGGGAGGTCCGCTTCCTGTTTTGTCCGACGGTCTGTTGGGGCGACGGGACGAACCCCGAGCATCGGGCATACCTCCAGGCTTTGGGAGGCGGCCTCGATCCCGCCGTGTATGTTTTTTGGAATGGCGACAGCATCGTCACGCCGCGCGTGACCCGGGTTGCAGCCGAGAGCTTTCGGAACCTGGTGCAGCATCGGCTCTTCCTCTGGGATAATTATCCGGTCAACGATGGCAATCCCACCTTGCACTTGGGGCCGGTCAGCGGCCGCGAGGCCGACCTGTGCGAAGTCATCGAGGGCTACTTGAGCAATCCCATGTGCCTGCAAAACCAGATCAACCGCATCCCGTTGGCGACCTGCGCGGATTACGCCTTCAATCCCCGCGCTTACGATCCTGCGCGGTCAATTGGCCAGGCGATTGTCCGGTTTGCCAAGAACGAGGCCCAGCAGGAAGTGCTCAAAGACCTGGTCGAGGCTTACCCGGGTTTTCTCGTCGCCGGGGGCGGCACGGGGACAAATCCCGTCCGCGGCAAATTGGGGAGCATCCTGGCGGCGACCAGTTCGAGGTCCGCTGGCCAGGAGTTCCGGGGACACATCGAAGACATCTACCGGCGCCTGACCAAGCTCTTCCCGGGACGGTATCCTGCCACCAGGCAGACCGTGCGGGATGACCTCGACTGGATGAAACAGGAGCTCGCCCCGGGCCGGGTTCCCCGGAGCGCTGCTTTGCTCGAAAAACCATGAGTCAGTGCCCATCACGCCAAGACCCGAGCAGGGCCACGGGGTAAGCTTCGGGCCATGATTGATCGCGCAATACGACCGCTCTCTGCGGCACTGAGGCTGGGACTGGTGGTCTCAGCGGCTTGGGTTCTTGAAACGGCGGGGGAGCCCTGGCCGGTCCCCATGAGCGGGGAGACCTCCCTCGAGCCCACGTCGCCCGCCCAGGAGCCTCTGGCCGAGCCAGGGCGCAAGCAATCGACCGGGGAAGGACGGGATTGGCTTGGGGAACAGGAGTTGGCGGGAACGGACGATCCGAGTTTTGCGTCCGTGAGCCGCCATTTTCCGGCGATGAAGCACCCGCGGGAAGCACTGGGCGCGAAAGAGGGTCCCCAAGAGTTTGTGGTCTTGCCCGACGGCTCCCTTGATCTCGGGGGGGTGAAGGCTTCGTTTGCAATCGGGACACCGCCGGTCTCCTTCGGCCAAGGGGGGTGTGCCAAGCGCCTGTACCAGGGCTGCCTGCCCATCGTGGTGGCCGCCGACGCAGGCAACGGCCTCCGATGCGAGGAGACGGCCTTCGGTTGGTCGCCCGGATTGGGCCCCGATACTCCCCTCTTCGCTTTGGTGCGGTTGACGATCTCCAACTCGGTGGAGGAAAGTCGAACCCTCGGGGTGCAATTTGTTGCCCCTGCGCCCGTCTGCAGTTGGGAAGTAGCGGTGGCCGGCCACGGTTCGCGGAGTGTCTTCGTTAGCGTTCCGTTCACCAAACCCTCAAGCGCAACCAAGATCGAGGTCAAGGAGTTTGAAGGGCGGCTGGCCGAGACGGCCGATTGGTGGAAGAAGCTGCTTTCGGGCGGAATCAGGATCCATGTGCCCGAGGAACGAGTCGACCAGGCCTGGCGCGCCTGGCTGGCTTACAATTTCATCAATGTCCATAAGCGGGGAGAGGTTTATGAAGCCCATGACGGCGGCGGCGGTGTCTATGAAGAGGTTTTTGGCTACTCGGCCGCCCGGTATTGTTACGCCTTGGATCTGATGGGATTCCCGCAAGAAGCCGGGCGTTATCTCAATTCCTTGCTCACCTTCGTGAAGCCGGACGGCCTGTTGGTCGTCAATTACGGTTTGCCGGACACCGGGGCGGCCCTCTGGGCGATGGGGCAGCATTTTCAACTGACCCACGATGCCGAGTGGCTGAAGGGAGCGGCGCCGACGATGATACGGATGTGCGATTGGATCATCGCGGCCCGGAAGTCTGCCCTGGCTGGCCAAACGCCCGACGCGCCCTGGCGGGGTTTGATCAAATACCGTCCCTACTGCGACGAACACGAGCCGGCTTACAGCTTTCACACCGACACCTACCTCGCGATGGGGATGAGCGGGGCGGCCGCGGCCCTGCGCGGCATCGGCCTGGCCGAGCCCGCCGAGCGCATTGCCCGGGAAGCCGCGGCCTATCGGCAGGAGATCCTGCGCTCGATGGACCGTTCGGTGCTGGAACATGAGGGTGTGCGAATGCTCCCGGTCTTCCCCGAGACGCACGCCCTGCTCAAGCGAGTCCACTACACGGGCGCGGATTATTACAGCCTCGTGGCCAGTATGGTTCTGGAAACGGACCTCATACCCGGGAACGACCCGCGAGCCCGGCTGATCACCGATTTGCTGGAAACCAAGAACGGCCTTTGCCTGGGAGCCTGCGCCTTTCAAGACGGCATCGACCATGCGTACAGTTATGGTTATTGGATGAATTGCCTGCAACGGGATGAAGTGCGGCGCGTCATCTTGGGACTTTACACTTCGCTGGCGTATGGCATGTCCCGCGACACGTATGCGGGGGTGGAGGTTACCCGCCTGCGCACGGGCAAGAACGAGCCCACGCTGCCGCATCTCTATTCGGGCACACAGCAACTCCTGTTGCTTCGGAACATGCTGATCCGGGAAGACGGGGAACAGTTGCGCCTCGGGCAGGCCATCCCGCGCCCCTGGCTGGAGGGCGGCAAGGAGGTGCGCGTCGAGAACGCTCCCACACTGTTCGGCCCGGCCAGCTATTCCATCCGCTCATTGGATGGGGCGCGCCGCATGACCATCGAGCTAGAGCCTCCGGTCCAGCGGCCGCCCGAGCGGATACTGGTCCGCCTCAGGCACCCGGAAGGGCGCCCGATTAGCGAAGTGACTATCAACGGCGCGCGCTCGCAGGACTTCACGCAGGACACCCTCATGCTGGCGCACCTTCGACACCATGCCACGATTGGAGTGAAATTCGATTAATCAAGATGGCCGCTTGAAACTTGTCAGGTTTCAAGCGGCCGATCCGTGCAGCACCAGTTTTAAGATTCAAGGCTTCTAATAGCGCACGCGGTAGAAGCGTCGCGACAGACCGGGGGCGGTGGTGTCGGTGAATTGATAGTGGCCGGGCGGAGATTCGACGGGCGCGCCCAGCACGGTCCAGTTGGCCACCGGCAATGACAGGTCGGTGCTCCCCAGCACGGTGAAGGATGTCCCACTGGCGTAGGTGAACCCGAAGTGGAACGTCCCGTTGGCTTCATGCGTTAAGCCGGAGAGGACCGGCGGAGCGGCTTCAATCAATGTCAATGTGTAAACCTGACCGCCGTAAACCCCCGCCACCAGCCGGGTGCCGTCCGCCGAACTGGCCACCGCACACCAGGCGCGGTTAGCATCGGTCAACTGCGCCGTCCACGTCGCCCCCGAATCCGCCGAGGTGTAGATCTGGCCGTTATAGACGCAGGCCGCCAACTTGGCGCCGTCGGCCGAACTGGCCACCGAAAGCCAATTGCGCTGGGTGCCGGTCATCCGCGCCGTCCACGTCGCCCCTGAATCCGTGGAGGTGTAGATCAGGCCGGGATTCTCAACCGCCACCAACTTGGTGCCGTCCGCCGAACTGGCCACCGACCACCAATTGCGGTTGGCACCGGTCGTCTGCGCCGTCCACGTCGCCCCTGAATCCTTCGAGGTGTAAACCTGGCCGCCATAAACCCCCGCCACCAGCCGGGTGCCGTCCGCCGAACTGGCCACGCATCGCCAAAGTCGGTTGGTATCGGTCAACTGCGCCGTCCACGTCGCGCCCCCATCCGTCGAGGTGTAGAGCTGGCCGCCGGTGTAAGTGTCGCCGTAAGCAATCAGCCCCGGGATATTCGGGGTGGCTGAAAGGGTCACGTCTCTGAAGCCGAAATAGTCGGAATATGGAGCACCAAGCGTTGACGTCTGTGCCCACTGCACCGCGAGTGGGTCACCGGAGACAGAGCTTCCGGTCGTAAAGACCTGTTGGGCATAGGTGGGAGCCGAGCCAAAATATACATCACCTCCATAGGGGACATTGTTGGTGACTGGGTCGCCAAGGCCGGTAAAATTGCCCATGTTGTCGAGGGTGCCAAGCTGCAAACTGTAACCGCAATTGCCACCCGCCAGGAAGGCCAGAAATCCCATGCCGAGCCGCAGCGTGTAAATCGTATTCGGTAGAATGGGGACCCCTGTGGCGTATTGAACTTCATAGTTGTCATAACTGTTTGGACCGATTAGCATGCCAAACCCGCCATTCCAACCGAAGACCGAAGGAGTATTGGCGGAAATAGCAATCCAGCCATCGGCTGGGAGATAGTCTCTACTCCCGGTAAGAAAGGTGCTGTCCGTGTTGGTCCCGTCCAGGTTCCCGACGAAGGGATTCTGCAACACTTCTCCCCGGGCCACCAGTTTGGTGCCGTCGGACGAACTGGCCACCGAATAAAAGCCGATGTTGCTGGCGTTCGTCGGCGCCGTCCACGTCGCGCCCGAATTTGTCGAGGTGTAGATCTGGCCCCCCTCCACCACCGCCGCCAGAGCGGCGCCGTCGGACGAACTGGCCAGGGAACACCAGGCGGCGTTGGTTGTCTCCGCCGTCCAGGTCGCGTCTGAACTTGTCGAGGTGTAGAGCAGGCCGCCATCCACCGCCGCCATCAGCCGGGTCCCGTCCGCCGAACTGGCCACGGACCACCAATTGCTGTTGGCATCGGTTACCTGCGCCGCCCACGTCACTCCTGAATTCGTCGAGGTGTAAACCTGGCCGCCATAAACGCCCGCCGCCAGATTGATGCCGTCCGCAGAACTGGCCAGGCACTGCCAGTAGCCGTCGCTCTCTTCCGCCGTCCACGTCGCACCCCCATCCGTCGAGGTGTAGAGCAGGCCGTTATAAACGCCCGCCACCAACTTGGCGCCGTCCGCCGAACTGGCCACGGCAAGCCAACTCCGGTCGGCGTCGGTCATCCGTGCCGTCCAGGTCGCCCCTGAATCCGTGGAGGTGTAGATCAGGCCCGGATTCTCGACCGCCACCAACTTGGCGCCGTCCGCCGAGCTGGCCACCGACCACCAATTGCGGTTGGTGCCGGTCATCCGCGCCGTCCACGCCGCGCCTGAATTCGTCGAGGTGTAAACCTGGCCGCCATAAACCCCCGCCACCAGCCGGGTGCCGTCCGCCGAACTGCCTACGCATCGCCAAAGTCGGTTGGTATCGGTCAAGTGCGCCGTCCAGGTCGCGCCCCCATCGGTCGAGGTGTAGAGCTGGCCGCCGCTGTAAGTATCGCCGTAAGCATTCAGCGCCGGGATATGTACCTGTGCAGTTAACCCAGTGGCATAAAGCGTCACGTTTCTGAAGCCGAAATGCTCGGAATATCCACCACCAAGCGATGACGTCTGTGTCCACTGGACCGCGAGTTGGTCACCGGAGACAGAGCTTAGGGCCGTAAAGACCTGTTGGGTAGCGGCGGAAACCACGTTAGATTCCAGATCGCCTGCATAGAGGACATTGTTCGTGACCGGGTCGCCAAGGCCGGTAAAATTGCCCGCGTTGTCGAGGGTGCCAAGCTGAAAACTGAAACCGGAAACGCCACCCGTAGTGGAGGAGTCGAATCCCATGTCGAAATGCAGCGTGTAAGTCGTATTCGGTAGAATGGGGACCCCTGTGGCGTATTGAAGTCCATAGTTGGCATAAAGGTCTGAGTTTATTAGCATGCCAACAGTCGCACCTGGCGGGTCGGAGACCTCAGGATAATTCCCCAATGGATCGGGAAGACTGGTCCAGGTCAGGGCTGCATCGGAAGCGACTGGCTCCTGCGACCCAGCATCAAAGGTGCTGTTGACGTTGGTCCCGTCCAGATTCCCGACGAACCCAGATTCCGTCAGCGGTCCTCCCCGGGCCACCAGTTTGGTGCCGTCCGCCGAACCGGCCACGGAATAAAACACGATGTTGCCGGCGTTCGTCTGCGCCGTCCAGGTCGCGCCCGAATTTGTCGAGGTGTAGATCTGGCCCCCCTCCGCCACCGCCGCCAGGGTGGTGCCGTCGGACGCACTGGCCACCGAACACCAGGGGCCGTTGGCTGCCTGCGCCGTCCACGTCGCCCCTGAATTAGTCGAGGTATAAATCTGGCCGCCATTCACCGCCGCCACCAGATGGGTGCCGTCGGCGGAACTGGCCATGGCGTACCAATTGCGGTTCAGGTCGGTCGTGCGCGCCGTCGCGGTCCACGGCGGTGTCGGTTGGGCGTTGAGAGTGATCGTCACGGAAAGCCCCATCAACCACCCCAGCGCGAGCCGCGCGAAGCGCAGAGGCGGACGGTGGGTCAGGTCGATCTTGGCGGTGCGAAGGCTCGCTGGGAAGCCGTCCAGCGAGGCGAGGTAGTCTGTTTGTTTGAACATAGGATTTAATGGTTATGGTTTGGAGCGTGAATCTGCACGAGCACGACGAGAACCACGGGGGGGGGGGGCGCGAAGCGGCATTGTTTTTCCCGGATTCACGTTGAGGTTTCACGTTCATGCACTATTCGGAACGTCGCCATGATGGCAGGCGTGGCGGAATCTGTCTTGGTCTATTGGGCGATTGGTGTTGGCCTTTTGCGCGAATCCGTGCTGCGCCTCTCTTTCGCCCAATAACCCACATAAGATTGCCTGCCAGACCAAGACAGGCGATGAGCAAAAAGCCATGCTAAAGGCCGAACAATATAATGCCCAAGAATAAACTTGAAACGTGAATATGGAAAAAACCTCCAGCGAGCACACTGCCACCACCTTCCTCCCGGTCCCTATCGGTCTGTTCTCGCCTTTCATCAAGGGAGCCGGCAAGAGCTGAACTCCCCAATGGCAAATGAGTTATCCTAAATGAAAGCCTCCAACGATCAACCCCACAAGCCAAACCCGGTGATCCCACGGCGCGCCTTCCTGGCGTATTCCGCCGCCATTGCCGCGTTCAGTGTCGTGCCCAGGCACGTCCTGGGCGGGCCAGGAAACGTGTCCCCGAGCGAGAAACTCAACCTGGCCGGCATCGGCATCGGCGGCCGGGGCGGCAAAGACCTGGCGCAGATGAACAGTGAAAACATCGTTGCCCTCTGCGACGTCGATTGGACCTATGCCGCCCACACATTCAACCAATATCCCAAGGCCGCGAAGTACCGGGATTTCCGCATCATGCTCGAGAAGGAAAAGGGGATTGACGCCGTGGTGATCGGCACGCCGGACCACATTCACGCGGTGGCGGCGATGGCGGCCATCCAGCACGGCAAACACGTTTATTGCGAGAAACCGCTCACGCGGACTGTGTTCGAGGCGCGGGCCCTGGGCAAAGCCGCCCGCCAGGCCAAGGTGGCCACCCAGATGGGCAACCAGGGCATGGCCTCCGAAGGGAACCGCTTGATCAGCGAATGGCTGGCCGACGGCGCCATCGGGCCCGTTCGCGAAGCCCATGTCTGGTCGGATCGCCCCACCCACCGCGGCAAACTCCCTTTTTGGTGGGCCCAGGGCGTCGAGCGGCCCAAAGACACCCCGCCCGTCCCCGAGACCCTGGATTGGGACCTCTGGCTCGGCCCCGCCCCCTGGCGTCCCTTTCACCCGGCTTATGTCCCTTTCAAGTGGCGCGGTTGGTGGGACTTCGGCTCCGGCGGCCTGGGCGACATGGGCGTCCACAACCTGGCTCCCGTCTTCTCCGCCCTCAAACTGGGCGCCCCCCTCTCGGTGTACTCCAGCTCGACCGCCGTCTATCCCGACACCCTGCCCGTCGCCTCAGTCGTTCACTACGACTTCCCGGCCCGCGGCGACCTGCCGCCCGTCAAGCTGCACTGGTACGACGGCGGCATCCTGCCGCCCCGGCCTGACGAACTGGAAGACGGACGCCCCCTGGACCCCGAGGACGGCATCATCTTTGTGGGCGACAAAGGCAAGATGCTCGTCAAAGGCTGGGGCGGCGAGAGCCCGCGCCTCATCCCCGAGAAACGGCACCAGGAATACAAACTCCCCCCAAAGACCCTCCCCCGTTCCATCGGCCACTACAAAGAATTCCTCGCCGCCTGCAAAACCGGCTCGCCCACCCGCTCCAACTTCGGCTTCGCCGGACCCCTCACCGAGGCCCTGCTCCTGGGCACCATCTCCGTCCGCCTCGGCGGGGAAAAACTCAACTGGGACAGTGAAAAACTGCGCACCGACGACGACGACGCCAACGTTCTCCTCCACTATAAATACCGCGCAGGATGGTCTCTGTAAGAAAGAGAGCAACGAGGAGATCTATTTCGTCTCGGGAAACAGTCCCTGGGGAAGCTGGGTCTTGGCACATTCTGAATCCTGTTACGACGTAAAGATGGCCCCTTTGGGAGGGGATTTCAAGCCTGAAAAGGGGGCCGCTGCCGGACCGAGGGGCTGGACAAGTCAACGGACAAGTCGCCGCAAAGGTTCTGGCCCAACGGCTCTCCGCACACCCGCGCCACTTGTCAGATCCTCGGTGTGTTTTCGGCCGCCCGGGTCTGGTGCCGGCAAAGAGAATTCCGCCGGTCTCCGGCGCCCCGAAGGGGCAGCGAGATAATAGCCCGGCAAGGCCTGCCGGAGCGCAACGCAGGCGGGCCACCGCCCTGGGTAGATGCCACGCGACCTACAGCCTCCCTTTTCCCGAGTTTTGTTTTTCCCAGGCTTCAAGCCTGGGAAAAACAAAACTCGGGAAAAGGGAGGTATTCATTTTGGTCCATCTTCGCTGTCACTCGACGTGAATAGTTGCGGTGTAAGGAAAACCGACGGTCGGACGCGCATCGTAACTTCCTCCACATCAAGCGCATAGGCACATGGAGAAGAAATCGATGTCGGAGGACTTCTCACTTTTCCACCCTCCTGTGCTGCCGGCAACCTCTTGCTTGGCCGGAGAGGTTATCACGCAACATACTCCAACAAAACAGGTTACGCACGAAGCGATCGAACAGGGCTGGATTCCAATAGGGTTGGCACAAGATTGGCTGTCACACTTTCGGCTCATTGGCGATTATGTCTGACGAAACGAAAGAGCCACAGTCGGCAGACGATTTCCTGAAGAACTCGTCGCTTTACCGCGAATTTCAGGCGGAACGCGAGGAGATCCTCAAGCACAAGTGGATTGAGTCCGAAAAGGCCGGCTGTGACATTGGTTTTGATCGGGCGTTGACGGACTGGAACGTCAAGCACCGCTCCCAATGGCTAAAAGGGCGCCCAGGCAGGGATCGCTGGCCTGCCGGCACTCCTTTAAGGCAGATTGTGGACCGGGATCACGAAGTTTGGCCCAGGTGAGGCTCAGGGTCGTGCCGGCACAGGGCTGATTCAAGACGGGGCAGAAAACGGGGCGGGGACGGCTCGTCCCCGCGTTTTCTTAATTTGCGCGTTCAAGCCGGGGACGAGCCGTCCCCGCCCCCGATCTTGAATCGGCCCTGGTGCCGGCGATCGTCCGCAGGCTTGGGCTTGGTGCCGGCCCCGTGCCAGGCAAGGTCGGTCAAAACATTGAAACATGAGTGCGAGCGACAAAGAATTATCCCTCGTCCAAGCAGGGCCAATGGAGGGCCGCCGCGGCAACAAGCACGTTCCTGCCAGTCACAAGTTACGCGCGTTCCTGGGCTGCGTCTTGGCTGGGGTCTTGGGCCTCTTCATCCCGGCAGGCCCCGTCTTGGCTCAAGTCGTCCCTCAACCACAGGTGGCTGCCCCGCAGTCGGCGGGCAGACAAGTGCTCCGTGGCCATGTGCCTTCGATCACCGCGCGCCTGCAACCGCTTGGCCGCCTTCCAGCCACCGCCAACCTTCGCTTGGCGATCGCGTTGCCGCTACGCAACCGGGAAAGCCTCACAACCCTCCTTCAGCAACTTTACGACCCGGCTAGTCCGCAGTACCATCGTTACCTGACGCCGGACCAATTCGCAGCGCAGTTTGGCCCAACCGAAGCGGATTACGAGGCGCTCATTGATTTCGCTAAGAGCAACGGCCTTACCGTGACCGGCACTCACCCAAACCGAGCGCTGCTGGATGTCGGCGGGACGGTCGCAGACATCGAGCGAGCCTTCCACGTCACCCTGCGCGTCTATCCCCACCCCTCCGAGGCGCGCACGTTTTTTGCGCCCGAGGCCGAACCCGCCATCGACTTGGCCCTCCCGATCCTAGCCGTCAGCGGACTGGACAATTATGCTGTGCCGCAACCGGGTTCGCGGGCAGAGCCCCTGGCCAATGGCGGGGGTGCTTCGCCGGGGGCAGGGTCCGGGTTTTCCGGCCCCTTCATGGGGAACGACTTTCGCGCCGCTTATGTCCCGGGAGTCTCGCTGGACGGCACTGGCCAGGCGGTTGGGCTGTTGGAACTAGACGGCTACTACCCCAACGACATCACCACCTACGAAGACAATGCCGAGCTGCCGCACGTCCCCCTCCTGCCTGTCCTGCTCGATGGGTTCAGCGGAACCCCGACGGCCAATGCCACGAATGTCAGCGAGGTTTCCTTGGACATCGAGGTCGTCGTGGCGATGGCGCCGGGCCTGTCCAAAGTTATCGTCTATGAAGCACCCGACGACGGACCCGGCTATCTCGACATCCTGAGCCGGATGGCGACCGACAACGCCGCCAAACAACTCAGTTCTTCGTGGATCATCCCCGACAACCCCACGGCCGATCAGAGTTACCTCCAATTCGCCGCGCAGCGACAGTCCTTTTTCCAAGCTTCCGGTGACTATGACGCCTACTACCCCGGCATTCCGGAGTGGGCGGACAACACGAACATCACGATTGTCGGAGGGACTACTCTCTCCACGACGGGTCCCGGCGGAGCTTACGTCTCGGAGACGGTTTGGAATAACGGAGATGGCACCCGCGGCAGCGGCGGCGGTATAAGCGTGAACTACGCAATTCCGAGCTGGCAGCAAGGCGTCAACATGAGCGCTAATGGTGGCTCCTCCACGATGAGAAATATTCCCGATGTTGCAATGGTTGCGGAAAACGTTTCCGTGATCGCAAACGACGGTCAACAACAGCCAGTGGTTGGCACCAGCATTGCAGCGCCGCTTTGGGCAGGCTTCACGGCACTTGTCAACCAGCAGCGGGCTACCAACGCAACGTCACCGATTGGATTTCTTAATCCAGCGATCTACGCCATTGGCAAGAGCGCGAATTACACCTCGTGTTTCCACGACATCACCAGCGGAAATAACACCTCGTTCGGGAGCCCAAATCAATTCTACGCCGTTCCCCGCTATGACCTTTGCACCGGCTGGGGGACTCCTACGGGGAGCAACCTTATAAACGCGCTGTCGGGTGTTTCCGTGCTCGGTCCACCAACAATCGCGGACGTCTGCGTTGGCAACCCGATCCTGCTACTGGGAAGCGGGAGTGGCTATGATTACCAGTGGTGGAAGGACGGCATCCCTTTGATGGACGGTGACCGGATTATCGGCTCCCAAACAAATTCCCTGACCGTCTTAGACGCCTCGCTCACCGACACCGGCACGTACGTCCTGACAAACCTACTACTAGTGAAGGTCACCAACGGACCTCTTACAAACATCTCGAGCACGGTAACAAACCAAGGCGCAACGGCTGACTGCTTTCAGACGAACTACACTTTCATCACGATTAGCAACATCCTGGAACCAGGCTTGACAATTACCTCGACCAATGTCATAGAAACGAACACCGCACCAGCGGCTGGCTGTGCAGAGACTAATTTCGTTAACATCGTGGTAACCACCACGACGACGGTTACCACCGTCGGGACCAACTCGACGTGGGATGTTAGCGTGGTCGGTCCACCCACGATCACCAACTTTTACATGCTGACCACCGGCGACGGCGTGGCGTTCACGGTCGAAGCGTCGGACGCGGTTTCGTATCAGTGGTACTGGCAGGGCAGGCCGATCCCCGGCGAGAACGGCTACAGACTGGTATATCAGAACGCCTATCTCGATGCGAGCGCGGGGTATTACTCGGTGGTTGTCTTTGGCCGTTGCGGGATTACGTCTTCGCCTCCTCCCGGGTTGTTGTTCACGAAAACGTGGCCTGCGGGCACTTACCAGGGTCTGTTCTTCAATACCAATGCCGCGACGCTGGAAACTTCCGGCTTTTTCCAATACAACCTCACGGGCGCCAAGGGGGCGTTCAGCGGCAAGATCCTGCTTAACAACAAGAGCTACCCGTTCTCGGGAGTCTTCCTCCGGGACCAATCCAGCCAGGTCAAGGTGCCGGGCACTTCCCTGACGCTCGCCCTCCAACTGGTGGCGACCAACGACACCGGCCAGGTGATCGGCACCGTTACGAACCAAGCATCGGCCTCCTCGTTGGCGAGCAAAGGATGGGCTTCCCCGTTGTACGGGCACCTCCTCTTTTACAATTCGATAAACCCCTTCCCGCAAGCGGGCAAGTTCACGTTGTCCATGATGAACACCAACTTCCTGCCGGCCAACCCAAACGGCGCTTGCTTTGCCGCCATCACGGTTTCCACTAACGGCAGCGTGGCGCTGTCTGGGCGGGTGGCGGACGATACGGCGATTGCGGAAAACTGCGGGTTGTCCAAAACAGGCGATCTTCCGTTGTACGTTCCGCTTCTGAAAGGCCGGGGCGGCATTTTTGGCTGGCTGCAAATCACGGATAGCGGCATCGAGGGGGACCCGATCTTCTGGATCAAAGAAGCCGGGCCGGACAAACGTTACCCGAAAGGGTTTAAGAGCACGCTGCAGGCGCAGGGTTCAACTTACACGGGACCACCCGCAAGCCAAATCCTTGCGTTCACTAACGGCGTGATGGCGTTCACCGCCGGCGATTTTTTCTCCAGCGATGGCACGAATATCTGGGATTTCGCCCGAGTGGCCGTTACCCCCCCGGGTTTGTCGTGGCAACCGATAAAGTATGACTACAGAAGCGGTGGTCTCGAGAAGGTGGGGATCGACATAAACCCTGGCAACGGGATCTTTACCGGGCACTTCATCGATGAAAAGACCGGCTTATCAACGCCCCTCAGAGGGATAGTCCTCCAGCAGCAGGGTTTTGGGCAGGGTTACTTCCTGAGCCCAAGCGCCTCCGGCTATCTCTGGCTGGGGCCGGTTCAATAGGCCGCCTGCCGCTGATCCTATCCGTTGCTCTCAAGCCAAAGGCCTGATTTATACCAGCCCAGGGCAACGCCCTGGGTTTCCGCGCGGTTTTATTCTGTTGCAGGCCAACGGCCTGCCTCATAGGGTTCATTGGGTTCGACCAGCTCAAATCCCGGCGCGGCGTCTGGAGCCGCGTCAATCCCTCGGCACAATGAGTCGCGCTTTCAGCGCTCAGAATGGTCTGTGGCCGACAAACCCAGGGCGTTGCCCTGGGCTGGTATGAATGACGCCGTTGGCGTCTCAAACAGGCCCGCAGTGCTCCCGGGTGCTGCCCCTCAGGAAAGGGTCGGGGAAGGGTCGGTCCTAGAAAGATGGCAGCGACGCTGGTTTCAGCGCAAGAGGAACCAGAAAAGACCGGTCGAGCAGGCAAAATGTCACAATCCTAAGACCGACCCTTTCAGGACCGACCCTTTCACTGCCGCCGTGAGCCTAACCGGAATGGCCTGATGGAGATCCGCGTGCCAGATGGTGCGTGAGCCGCGAGCGCGGTGCGCATGGCCACCCGATTGGGCGCCGCTATGGGCTGATAAAATGGGTGAGTGCTGGAATGAAGGGGCTGACGACCGTCATGTGATTGGCCGCGAGCGCGATGAAGTCGCTGTACAGCTTGAGAAAGCGGGGCGTCTCCTTAACAGCCGACTCCATCTCCTGCGTCTTGCCAAGCAGATCCATGCGCAACTTCTCTTCGGAGATCCCGCTTTGAATGGCCTTAGCAAGCTGCCGGAAGATGGGCTCTGCGTTCGTGATGTTTATGGAGTAGTCCGTGGAATTGATATTCACTCTCGGGCTATCCCATTTGCTGAAGTGTAGCCATAAACGCATGTTGACGCCCAGCACCGCCGCTCAATGTGGCGGTAGCCGATAATGCATAATACGAAACAGAGACCCGATCGGCGCGGCCGCTGGAGCAGCCGAGTTAGCAGTCTGACGCACGCGCGTTCCCTACCGAGCCTATTTTATGGCCTCGGGGTCCCAATTGTCGGTTAGGTCCCATTCCTGCGTGCCGCGCCCCTGCCATTTTGGCCTGTCCGGATCGTCATACCGCTTTTGCCACTCGGCCTCCCTTTGCTTCTGAGACATCTCGGACTCCCGAGGACGCCAAACGGCCTCTGCGCTCTCCCCGAGGATGTCCCAGAATTGCATTTGTCTGTAATCAGCCATACGGGCCGCGAATGCCGTGCTAACCTTGGGGTTGAGTCCAAATGTTTTGGACGTATTGGCAATCGGTTGTCACATCAAAACGCATCGTAAAGCGTTCCTGCTCAATTGCAAGCACAAATCATGACCCCAATGCTGAACCGCCAAACACGACTCCCCCTCCCAAGTCAATCCCGCGAGCGCCAGATGCCCCAGGAACCGTCTTGAATGAAGCCAGTACTCGGAGGCGGTCCGGCTCGAAAAAGCGCCCGGGAGATCAACCGTGTGCGGTTTTGGATCATCGGAGCAGACGGGGACACGGATTGGTACGACTCCTGCTTTTACTTCCCTGCGAGCCCGGCATCAAGATCCAGCGCCCGGGGAAGGGTCCGAGAATAATGACAGCGACGCTGGTTTCAGGGCAAGAGGAACCAGAAAAGACCGGGCGAGAGTGCAAAATGTCACAATTCCAGGACCGACCCTTTCACTTTCACTGCAAGCTCGGAAATCACGGGCTGAAAGCGGGGGGCGCATCCCGGCCTTGTCGAGGGTGGCAGAGACCGCAGCACGAAAACCGTTAAAACGGTTGACGTTCGCTCGTTCGGCGCGTAACACCCCGCTGAAGCAGGGTTTTAATGAGATTTGAGGGGAGGCCGACAAAGCTCTCAGCGCCAGCCTGAAAATGGGGTGAAACTGGCGGTTTGAAAATGGGGTCTTCTTCCGGTTTCGTCTTCTTCCCCCTTCGACCGCAAAACCTCTTCTTCT